>JACLAC010010822.1_pt1 | contig 18068 bp, 15 predicted proteins | sample 8027881 | NCBI WGS metagenome assembly JACLAC01 (sample SAMN15725517, study PRJNA655200) | protist metagenome | isolation source: fluorescence activated cell sorting (FACS) single amplified genomes of... | place: Spain: Blaines Bay Microbial Observatory, Mediterranean Sea | collected 2016-01-19 | reverse complement strand
CCTGAACCCGTTATCGCACCCAAGGCTAACCCGGATCGCACAGATCGGGCCATCGGCAACAATGGTGCACCGCAACTGTTTACGCTGGAGTAAGCTTGATGAAGATGATGACGCGCGAAGCCACCCTTTCACCCCGGACGCTCCTCAAGATGGCGGTGTCTTTGGTCCTCTTCGCAGCACCGCCCGCTTCTGCCGCTGGGCAGGACGAGCCGGTATCGGACCACATGACTGTCGTATACGAAGGCACACGCTATGCCCTGACCCGGCAACTACAGGCCGATGAGCTGCGCGCTTTACTGGCAGGTAATACCCTGATCTTTATCCACCCTGATGGGCAGGAGCAGGAGTACCATCTGGAAAGCGGGCAGACCCTCAACGGCTGGGCCGCTTCCCAGGAGGCAAGTACTGGCTTTTGGCAGATTGAGGGCGATGAAGTGTGCTGGACTTACATTTCGGGCACGCATTGCAAGCCGCTCTACCAGTCCGAGCGGGAAGACCTCTACGGTCAGGTGCCGGGCTGGTACGACGCCCCTCTGGCTTTGATCTGGGAGCCAGGCGACAGCCGTGGGATGAAGCAGCGCTCCATCAAGGAAAACTCCATTTAGTCAGCCTTTGATGCTTTGAGCCATCCAGCCATCCAGCCGCCTCCTCAGCAGGAGACGGCTGGAGACTCGATTGGGCGGGTCAAGCGAACGGAGGACGCCTAGTCAAAAGAGCCGAACCCGCCGACCTTTCCACTCTGAACAAAGCTAGAAGCAGCATCACCGTTGGTGGCATAGCCGTTGGTGACGTAGCCTGTACCGGTCATCATGGCTTGGGTTGAACCGCCGTTGGCATTCATCGTCGAGCCAGGCAGGAACGGTGCGGTCAGGGGAACCGGAGCTATGTCAGACACAGCCGCACTTGGGACCGGCGCTGCGATTGCACCTGCGGCCTGAGCTGGAACAACGGACGGTGCTGCGCCAAAGACCTGTGGCTGTGCGACAATACGAGGTGCCACGGCCACCGCGCTCGCGGACGCTGAAGAACCATACCTCACAACGACCTGACCGCCCGCTGCAATCGGCTGATAAAAACAGCCGTAAGCGCCACACGCCATCCGGCGCTGTGCTGGAATCGGCGCGGGGATGTACTGGCGCTGGGGAACAGGCACAAATTGGCGATAGGGTTGCGGGATCTGTTGGGTGACAGGCACCCGTTGGACGCCATAGACCGGCTGTTGGCCGATCACGGGAACGCGTTGAACCCTATAGTTGGCCTGCTGGTGCAGGATAGGAACAGCCTGATGCTGGAACCGTGCTGTCTGCTGACGGACAGGCACAACCTGGCGATGGATCTGCGCGGACTGCTTGAGCACCGGCACTGCGCTGCGCATGATCTGCGGAACTTCCTGCACCACGGGAACCTGCACTTTGACGATCTTTTGTTCGTAGACCTTTTTGATCACCGGCACTTTCTCGATGATGGGCACTTCCACACGCTTGATCACCGGCACTTTCTCAATGCGGTGTTCATAGACCCGCTTGATCACGGGTACTTTCTCGATGTGGATTTCTTCCACACGCTTGACCACCGGCACTCTTTCAATGCGCTCTTCGTAGACCCGCTTTACGACAGGGATCTTTTCGACCCGAATTTCGGGCACCTGGATGACCTGCTTGGGGACCAGGGACAAGGGCTGCGGATCATAGTACTCGCTGAATTCGTCTCCGCCACAAGCCGCCAGGGCCTGAGCCAGAGACTGGCCCGGCGCAACAACGTTGCAACCCTCGCTGTAGGTGGGCAGGCCATGGCTCTTGAGATAGCCATCGGCCCAGGCCGCCGAGACGGCAACCAGCGTTGAGCCGGTCACTAAAAGAGCGGATGCGATGATTTTTGGGCTCATCTGGGCTGTTCCTCTATGTTTTGTTTGAAAACAGCCGGTGCAACCCGCTTGCCATAAATGGGGGCGGAGTGAACTTTGTATAGAATTGTAGATAGACTGCTGATTACCCATGTAATCCGTCAAAATCACTATAAATCAGACTCTAAGCAGGTAAATTGTCCCTGTTTGTTCTTTAAGTGATAGATGAAAAGATAGAGTGATGCAGATTGAGATCACAGCAATTCTTGCATTTCGCAGGAGGTATAAACCCATATAAATCAGATAGTTGTGATTAAAACATCACACCATAACCCTGATTTAACGAATCGAAAATATTTGAACGAATCCAGTTGAACTGTTTTTATTCGTCGCGTAAACTCTGCTTAATTTCAAAACGAAAATTGTTTTCGTTCATATTTTATATTGTCGGAGATTTTACGATGCGAAAGGTGCTATTGGCCGCCTCTTGCCTCCTCGTGCCCGGAATTGCCGCGGCCGATGTGGATATCACCCTTGGTGGAAATGTTTCACTTACTTGGAGTGATAATGACGCTTCCCCTGTGTTTAATACACTTAATACCACCGGAGCAGCCCTTTCAACGGCGGCCGGCGTGGGCGCAGCTGACGCAAAAGCTGGGACTGCCCGAGCTCTTAGCGGCGGGCTGAACACAACGGCGTCGATTGACGTCGCGGGTCTGACCTGGCTGGGTGAGTTGGACATGGGTATGAACGCCACCGGACAGCCGGTGACCTTTGACCGTGGCCTGATTTCGGTAGGCAGCCCTCTAGGCGAAGCCTTTTACCGTGAGGGCGGTCCCCGCTCTGACTACTTTGGTTACGCAGACGACTTGGCCGCAGGTGGTGCAGGTGTCTCTACCAAACTGTTTGATCATGAATTTGCCGGTGATTTCGGCGGCGATGAACTCGGCTATCACCTGAGCTTTGGTGATCTTGATGCTGAAGTGTCCTACGACCTCGATCATCGCGCCTTTAGCGGCCAGGTCCGCTACAATATCGGCTTCGTCGGCTATGACTTTACGCTGGGCCTGCATGCCGTCAGTAACCCGATCAACGACGGTGTGCTCGAATTGATGGCGGACGATTACTATGGCGTTGCCGGTAACGCAGCCGTCAACTTTGGCGATATCGCTGTCGGCCTGTCTTTGGGGCAGGAGCGGGTGTCTAACTGGATGAAGCAATTCGCCGGCGACGAAACCGATGTAAAGCGTCAGTTTGCCTCGCTGGGTGCGTCCTACACCGCGATTGATGCCATCAAGCTATCCATCGATCTCGACCGCGCAGTCACAAGCGCAGAATGGGGCTGTACCGGACTTGAGACCGAGTGTGCCAGTGGCGCAACCGTTCCGACAAGCGCGGCCTACTTCGACGCCGGTATCGGCGGCACCTTCGGCACGTCGGCTGAAATCAGCACCGCGTTCAGCGTGGGCGCGGAGTACCAGGTCAGCAAGAGCGTGACAGTGGGTGGTTTTTTCCGACAGCAGAACAGCGTGAATACGCTGGCACTGGACAGCGACGATGCCATCGGACTGCAGCGAGGCTTCAAGAACAGCGACGGCCAGAGCTTTGGCCTGAATGCCTCAATCGCGTTCTAACGCAGCGCCCGATCGGGGTGACAAAATACGCTAAAAAGCCCGCTGCGAGACCCTCGCAGCGGGCTTTTTTTGTGGACTGGTCATGCGCAAAGCGCCCGATTGCTCAGCGAGCTGAAGCCGTTATTCAGTTAAACTCGGCGCGCTCGTAACGCCCACCGGCGAGAGAGTTGACCATGGTCCAGTCGATCAGGTTTTCGACAAAAGGCCAAACCAGCGCGCTATCTACACCCTGTTTCACCCGGCGCAAAACCACGCCGAGCAGGAAGGAAAGCACAGGCACCGTAAAGGCGGTGCTACCGCTGGGGCCGAACATCATGATCAGCGTAAACGCCCCCATGATCCCCGCCACTTTCACCTCTGGTGCCTGCATCAGGTAAAGTTGCAGCGTGGGCGGCGTTTGCCGGGTTTGTTGCAGGCTGGACAAGATCATGCGGCGGACCTGCTCAGGCGCGCTCGCTTCAACGGTGACCCAGGCGTCGCGGCCGGGAAACCCTTCAAACCCAAGGCGATCCTTGACCGCGCGGTTGAATTTGCCCGGTTCTATAATCCGCTGGAAGACAGGCCAAGTGAATTTGTTCTGCTCAAACAGCAGAATTTCGGTCACCAACGCGCCGACGGAAAAGAGCACAACCGACGCGATTGCCGGTCCCAGATCCATGCCCGCCAGTCGCATCACGACGAAAAACAGGCCCAGCAGACCAGGCAGGAACGATGCTTGCCAATAGGCTCCCATCAACATGCGCCGCTTGCGCCCCTTGATCAGAAAATAGCTGAGGATGCTCAGTTCCCGCTTGAACAGGAAGAGCGCGTATCGGGTGAGAAAAGAGCCACGAGCGTTCATAGATCAAGATATGCGCGCTTCATCCGTCCCGTGCAACGGGTACCAGCCCGAAAGTTCACGCCGGACGAGGGTTTCAAGCATGTCCAGGTGCGCAGGCTGGGTGTTCAGGCAGGGGATATAGGTGAAATGTGTGCCGCCCGCTTCCATGAAGTCTTCGCGAGCCTCGTTGCCGATTTCGTCCAAGGTCTCAAGACAGTCAGCGGAGAAACCCGGCGTGATGACAGCAATCTTTTTGCCCTCCTCACCAAGCTTATCGATGGTCTCGTCGGTGTAGGGTTGCAGCCACTTTTCTGGTCCAAAGCGCGACTGGAAGGTCACCATGAACTTGTCGGCCAGATGGGGCAGCGCTTCGCCAAGCAGACGCGTCGTCTTATGACATTGGCAGTGATAGGGGTCGCCCTTGCCGGTCAGATACCGCTGTGGGACGCCGTGGTAGGAAGTGACGATGACGTCAGGCTCCCACTCCAACCCGGCCAGATGATCTTGGACGGAATGCGCCAGGGCGCCGATGTAGTGCGCATGGTCCTGATAGGATGGCATGGTTCGAATAGCGGGTTGCCAGTTAGCTTTCTTGAGGAATTCAAAGGCTTCGTCATAGCCTGTCGCCATGGTGGCACCAGCGTAGTGCGGATAGAGCGCGGCCAGCACGATCTGCTGGCAGCCCATTTCCTGCAACTCGTGCAGAACGTCCGTGGTGCTGGGGCTGCCGTAACGCATCCCGGCACGAAAGACGACCTGCTCGCCGGTCGGATCAATCCGTTCCCGCATCGCCGCCACCTGATCCCCAAGGATCAACCGCAAAGGGCTGTCCCCGCGGGCGTAGTCCCAGATCTTGGCATACAAAGCCGCCGACTTGGCCGGGCGCGTGCGCAGAATAATGCCCCTCAGCAGGGGCTGCCAAAGCCATGCGGGGTAGTCTACGACCCGCTGATCGGACAAAAATTGCGCCAAATAGCGGCGAAGGCTCGGCGCATCAGGAGCGTCAGGCGTGCCCAAGTTCATCAGGATCACGCCAATTTTGGGTGATTTTACAGGTGGGTGGTCGGCAGGAAGGGTCATGATCGTCCATCGAGTGAAGGCAAGAATGTAATTTAAAAGTCGTTCACGGACGTAAAGAAACAAGTCCGCTTGCCCGTATGACAGGCCGCGCCGATCTGCGTGATTTTAATGAGGATGGTGTCGCCGTCGCAATCAATCAGCAGGTCGTGCACGGTTTGAGTGTGGCCTGAGGTGTCACCCTTGCGCCAAAACGCCTGCCGGCTGCGCGACCAATAACACGCCCGCCCAGTTTCCAACGTCTCCCGCAGCGTGTCAGCGTTCATCCACGCCACCATCAGCACCTCACCGTTCTCAACGTCCTGCGAAATCGCTGCAACTAACCCGTCAGCGTTGAAGTGGACTTTGGCAATCAGGGCGTCGATCGCTTCTTGAGTGTAGAGAGGGCTGTCGGCTTGGGGCATGAGGTCAGACCTTGTGCAGGGCGTGGAAGGCTTGTTCAATATCAGCGATCAGGTCGTCAGCGTCTTCCAGTCCCGCATGAAAGCGCAGGACATAACCGTTGCCGATACCCGGTCGCGGCCATTGGCTGACCGTCCGAAAGGGTGTTGGATCCTGCAGGACGCACAAACTCTCGAAACCGCCCCAACTGTAACCCAATCCATATAGCTTCAGGGAGTCAAGAAACGCGTTCATCTGCGCCCAGGATATATCGCTGCGCAGGACGACGGAGAACAGGCCCGACGCCCCCTTAAAGTCCCGCGACCAGATCGCGTGGCCGGGGTCTTGTTCCATGGCAGGATGTAGCACGTTCGTCACTTCTTCACGGCCGCTGAGATAGTGTGCCAGCTTCAGGCCGTTTTGCCAGTGGACCGGCAGTCGAACCGCCATGGTTCGCAGTCCACGCAGGCCCTGGTACGCCTCATCCGGCGGGATCGCCAGCCCCATTTGCGTGCGCGTCGCTTCAACCAAAGGCGCGGTGGCTTCGTTGCAGACAATCGCGCCAGCAATGACGTCTGAGTGGCCACACATATACTTGGTTGCGGCGTGGGTCGAGATATCGATGCCATGATCCAGCGGCTTGAAATACATGCCCGTCGCCCAGGTGTTGTCGATGATCGTCCGCAAGCCCCGGTCCTGTGCCCAGGCCGCTATTGCCGGGATGTCCTGCATCTCAAAGGTCACAGAACCCGGTGTTTCCAGATAGATCACCCGGGTTTTGTCGGTTGTTAAGGCATCGAGTTCGTCTAGCGTTGACAGCGGATCATAGTAGGTGACGCTGATCCCGAGACGCGGCAGAAACTTATTACAGAAGGTGCGCACGGGTTCGTAAACGCTATCGACCATCAGCAGGTGCTCGCCCGTGTCCAGCAGCGATAGCAGGGGTAGGGTGCAGGCTAGCAATCCCGAATTCACCGCAACCCCGCGAAACCCGTTTTCCAGCGCGCAAAAGGCTTCCTGCCAGTGCAGCGTGAGGTCGCCACCGGAGATGCCATAGGACTGGATGCCCAGCTCAGCGGCTGTCGTGCGCACCTCCTGCATATGCTGTACGCTATCATAGAGGTAGGTTGAGCCGCGTTGGATAGCCGGGTTGACTGTGCGTACGTCCAGCCGTTCCATTTTGGGTCCACGATGGCCATGCACCACTTTTGTTTCGTCTTTCAAAACCCGTTCCTTACTATCTGGGATCGATCATCGTTTGATCGTCTAACACGAGGCACGGGGCAAGCGTAATTAGACCCTTTGGCTCATCAATTCGAAGCGGTATCGCATCCCGACGAATAATCGTGAAAAGCGAAAAGGTATTCTGCCTCCCGAAGGGGTGATAATTTCGCTGATAATACTGTCTCAGTAGCTGAAAATAGAGATAAAAACTCTAGATGAACCAGTGTGTTGAAATATTTCATTCATAAAACACCGCAGAGTATCGAATCGCAGCAACGCCTTATGCGCAAAGAAATGTTAATTTGTTAAGGAACCTTAGTCAAAATCGTCTTTTCCACAGCGATTATCGAAAATTGAGCCAAAAAAACGGGCAAATCGCGAAATCATGCTTGCGCGATGAAGGCGTCAGACTAAGTTGCCGCCCGTAGCCAGTTTGCGTTGCCATTGATGATTTCAATGCTCTGCTTCCAATCATTGGGGGGAGGGAGCCGCGGATTGGTCGAACCCAATGTGGAGAGAATCCAAAATGAAAAAGTTGGCATTTGTAGCAGCTGCTGGTGCAGTTGCAGTTGCCGGTGGCGTACAGGCTGATACCCTGTCCGACACCATCGCTCGCGGTGCACTGAACTGTGGCGTAAACATCGGCGTACCAGGTTTTGCTGAGCAAGCAGACGACGGTTCGTGGTCCGGTCTGGACGTAGACGTTTGCCGCGCTGTTGCCGCTGCAATCTTCGGCGACGCTGGTAAAGTTGCTTACTTCCCAGTGAACTCTTCTGAGCGCTTCAACAAGCTGAACGCTGGCGAATACGATCTGCTGTCCCGTAACACCACGTGGACCTTCTCCCGTGACGTGGATCTCGGCCTGTCTTTCCAGGGCGTGAACTACTACGATGGTCAGGGCTTCATGGTCCCAACGTCCCTGGGCGTTTCTTCCGCTGCTGACCTCGGCGGTGCTACCGTTTGTGTGCAGACCGGTACGACCACCGAGCTGAACCTCGCAGACTTCTTCGCTGACAACGGCATTTCTTACACGCCGTACGTTGTAACCACCGCTGCTGAAACCAACGAAGCTTACCTCGCTGGTCTTTGTGACGTTTACACCACCGACGCTTCCGGTCTGGCTGCAAACCGTACCACGTTCCCGGATCCTTCCGCGCACGTGATCCTGCCTGAAATTGTGTCCAAGGAGCCATTGGGCCCAGTGACCCGTCAGGGCGACGACGTATGGGGCGACATTGTACGTTGGACCCTCAACTCCATGATCATTGCTGAAGAGCTTGGCATCACCTCCGACAACGCTGCTGCTATGGCTGCTGACGCTGATGCGTCTGCTGGCGTAAAGCGTCTGCTGGGTGTTGAAGGCGGCTACGGCGCAATGCTCGGCCTGGCTGACGATGCGTTCCTGAACGCTCTGTCCCAGGTTGGTAACTACGCTGAGTCCTTCGACCGCAACGTAGGCCCAGAGACCGCTGTTGGTCTGGACCGTGGTCTGAACGCTCTGTGGACCGATGGTGGCATCCTGTACGCTCCTCCGTTCCGCTAGGACCGAAGCAAGCATAGCCTTGCTTACTCAAAACCGACTTGAACGGCTTTGAAACAGGGCGCCTTCCTTATGGCAGGCGCCCTATTTTTTTATCCACGGTGGACAAATTTCAAGGTTCGTTTATGCACCGTGTTTGGCCCTGAGAGGGCTTGTTCATTCACTCACAACGTGACTGCCAGCACTATGACAACACCCAATCTGTCCGTTGACGGTAATGCTGCTTCTGGGGGACCGCGAAACATTTTCGCGACCCGTTGGTTGAGAAACATTCTCGTCCAGACCTTCATCGTCGGCCTTATCGTTTTCGCCATCGTCTATTTTGTGAACAACGCACAAGTCAACCTACTGCGCCGTTCGGGTAACTTTGGCCTTGGCTTCATGGCCACCCCAGGCAGTTATGACCCCTCTCCGTTCTTCCCAATACCGCTGAAGAACAATGATCTTGTTTTCCGCTTCGTCGCGCTTGGCTATGTCAATACGCTCATCGTCTCGTTGATCGGCATTTTCGCGGCCACCATCATGGGATTTGTGATGGGTTTGGCGCGGCTTTCGAACAACTGGCTGATCGCGCGCGCTGCGACGGTTTATGTTGAGCTTCTGCGCAACATTCCTCTGGCGGTCTGGCTGCTGTTTGCTTTTGCGTTAGCGCTGACCCTGCCGAATATTGTCGCCTCCGCGCCGATATCGGGTCCGCTGGGGCTGTCGATCTCCAACGAGAAAATCATTTTGCCGGCGCTTAAATTCGGCGATGGCATGGGGGCCGGGACGTGGCTTGGGTTCGCGCCTTTTGACTGGCAACCGTTCAAGACGGTCAGCCTGGAAACCAGCGCGATGGGCTTGCCTCTGGTCAGCCTGCTCGCCCTGATTTTGATCGGCGGGGGTGCGCTGCTGGTGATCAGTCGTCGCCGCGATATGATGCGGGCGTTCAACGACCGTGAGCTGGACACGTTGTATGTCTGGCTCGGCCTGCTTGCCGTTGGCGTGGTCCTGCTGCTGGGATTTGGCGCGAGCATGGTGGCGGGGATATCAAACTCCGTCGTCTTCGCCGCAGCGACCTTCTATATCCTGGTGTGGGCGGTGCTGTTTCTGGTCGCTTTCAACATCTCCAACCGGATTGAGGCCCAGGAGCGCGTAACCGATGCGCCGGGGATCAAGTCCGTGGGTATCATCTTCCGCACGATTGCCGGAATCGTGCTGATCGTTCTTGCATTGATGATCGAAACGTCGGTCCCGCCGATGACGTCCTGGACCATGTTCTGGGTCTTCATGGTCGGCCTGTTGATCGCGAACTGCTTCGCAACCTTGCTCGACATCCGGGCGCAGGAAATTCAGAACCGCTCAGGCGAACGGCCGCACACGCTGCTCTACCAACTTGCGATTTTTATCGTGGTTGTTGGGGCAATCTTCTACCTGCTGGGCGGTCCGATTAGCATTTCGGTGCCGGAGCCTAACAAGTTTGGCCGCTACACGGCCAATTCCGGTGGCCTACAAATCGTTAACGGTTTCTGGATCCTTGTGGCAGCGCTTGCCATTTACACTTCCGCCTTCATCGCCGAGACAGTGCGTGCGGGTATCCAGGCTGTAGACAAGGGCCAGACCGAAGCCGCTCGCTCCGTTGGTATGAAGTCCGGCCAGATCACCAACCTGATCGTCATTCCCCAAGCCCTGCGGGTGATCATCCCGCCGCTGAATTCTCAGTACATGAACCTGATGAAAAACAGCTCACTGGCTGCGATCATTTCGTTCCCGGAAATTACCTCGATCTTCCATGGAACCATCCTGAACCAGAAAGGCCACGCGATTGAGATCACTGCGATCATCATGCTGGCCTACCTCACCAACTCCCTGCTGATCTCCGCCGTGATGAACACCATCAACGAGCGTGTGAAGCTGGTTGAACGCTAGGGCAGGGGACAAATACACATGTCAAACGAGACCTTTTTCCGCCGCCTGGACGAGTACCTGCCCGATCAGGCACCGCCTCCTGGAAATACCGGCCCCGTCAAGTGGTTGCGCGAAAACCTCTTTTCTGGCCCGGTTAACAGCATCGCAACGGTTCTGATCGTTGCAATTTTTGGCACGGTCATTTGGGGCTTTTTCAACTGGTTCTTCCTGACGAGCACCTTCCACGGTGAGACCCAGCAGGCCTGCCGGATGGCAACGCAAGCGACGCTGCTCGAAGAGCGGATGGGGTCCCTGCGTTCAGAACAGCGCCGGCTGGATCGGATTAGCGGTGTCGAAGGCAGTGCCTTTGACGACCGCCGGTTCAAAGCCTTTGTCAACAACCTCGGAAACCTCGCTTCCAAAGACATTCCGAAGTCCTATGCAGACCTGCTGAAGAATGCGGACTGGGTAGCGCTGAATAGGGCTGAAATCGCCAAGTACGAAGCCGCCCAGGCCGGGCGGCTGGAGGCGATTGAGGCCTGGATCGAGGCCGGCGGTGTCGGCGAAGCACCAGGCCGGACACGCGATCCTAAGCTGAAGAAAGCCTACGACGGCAACACGGTTCACCCTGACGCAGAGAAGTTCTTCATCGACGGGCCCGATCAGCTCGATTGGCAGGGTGCCGGCGCCACGATTGCTAGTGCCTTACAGGCGCGCGACCTTGCCAAAGCGCAGGAAGGCATTGAAGCCCTGCGGCCCTTTGTTGATTGGGGCAAAGCGAACAACGGCGCTTGTCACACGGTGTTGAAAAAGAACTACTGGCAGCTGCTGGTAAACGCCTATGACCGCGACCAGCTTTGGCGCCCGATTTTGGTGGCGCTGCTGCTGATCCCGGTGCTGGCTTTTGTGATGGTACCACGCTTGCGCGAAGGATCCGTCGGCATGGTGCTGGGGATCTCGACGGGCCTGTTCCCCTTCGTCGCCTTCTTCGTACTCTCCGGCATGGCGCTTAAGTTGTCTCACTTCGAGCCGATCCAGGGAGCCTATCCGAACATCCCCATTGAGGAGCTGACACAGCATCAGATGGACGACGCCCTTGCCGAAGTTGGCTTACGGCTGTCGCGCCAGAATGGTCAGTGGGTTGAGGGGCAAAGCCTCGAATTCGTGGACCAATGGAGTGTCCGGCTGTCTACGGGTGAAGTCACTGACGTTCTGCCAGCAGGGTTCGGCCGCACGATGTATGGCCTGACGGCCAGCTTTAACAGCGTTACTTCCTCTGAATCCGGTCGATTGCTGATCGCCGCCACCGCGCTGGTGTTCCTTGTGGTGCTCGGCCTTTTGATCGCCCAGACGCGCTTTGGTCGCGTGGCGCGACCGTTCCTGCGGTTCCTGCAGTTTGTTGCCGGGTTTGCCATCGTCATCGCGATTTGGGGGACGGTCATCAACAACCCGCACTTTGAACATAAGCGCGGGCTGCTGGACCTGACCGCTGATCCACTCGAAGAGCTGGCACCCGAGGAGCTCGAAGCCAAGTATGGCGCGCACACCCAATTGGGCCGCTTGCCCAAGGGCGTGCAACTGACGGCCTTGATGACCCGGGATCCGAACGCGATTGGCGTCACACAAGCCGATCAGGACGCAGCCTGGGCCGACATTGTTGACAACCCGGTTTACGACATGAACCGCGATGGTGTGGTCAACGCGCAGGACGACGTGAACGGTGATGATCGCATTAACGCCACCGACCTCGCCGAAAGCCGCGGTGACCATGCGCCTGGAAACATCGTATTCCTGACGCACGTGCCCGTTGAAAACACGTGGGGCGGTATTTTGATTACCATGATTCTGGGCTTGATCGGGTCGGCCTTCGCCCTGCGCGCGGGTATTCTGCTCGCACTGGGCCGGCAATCAACCCTTCCGGTGGTTCGCTATCTTTCGACGGGCTTTATCGAGGGCATGCGCGGGGTGCCGCTGATCACAATCCTGATCATGTCGGTCTTCGTCTTGCCTCTGATCCTGCCGATCCAGTTCCAACCCCAGCCCCTTGTGGCGACGCTGGTCGCCGTGTGTCTGTTCGGCACAGCCTATATGGCCGAGGTGATCCGGGGAGGGCTGCAAGCCATCCCGAAAGGGCAGTACGAAGCGGCGCAGTCGCTGGGCCTGTCCTACTGGCAGGAAACCAACCTTATTATCGTACCGCAGGCCACCCGTACTGTGATCCCGGCGATCGTGAACACGCTGATCGGCCTGTTCAAGGATACCACGCTGGTGATCGTTATTGGCCTGCTCGACGTTCTAACCGTAATGCGGAACAAGATCGTCACCAAGGTCGAGTGGAACCAGACCCTGATGGAGGGTCTGATCTACGTCGCCATATTCTTCTTCATCTTTATGTTCGGACTCTCCCGCTACTCTATGTGGCTTGAGGAGCGGTTCGGCATTCTTAAGCAGCGATAGAGAGTTGCATCATGGAAAACATTGTAAGCATCTCCGGCCTCAACAAATGGTTCGGCACTTTTCACGTTCTCAAGGACATCGACCTAGCGGTTAAGCCCAAGGAACGTATCGTCATCGCGGGTCCATCGGGGTCGGGTAAGTCGACACTGATCCGCTGCATCAACCGGCTGGAAGAACACCAGCGGGGCAAGATTGTCGTGGACGGGGTGGAACTCACCAACAACCTCGAACAGATCGAGGCGATCCGCCGCGAAGTCGGCATGGTGTTCCAGCATTTTAACCTGTTCCCGCACCTGACCATTCTGGAAAACTGCATCCTTGCGCCCATGTGGGTACGTAAGATGCCGCGCAAGGAAGCGGTCGACCGGGCCATGTACTACCTCGAACGCGTGCGCATTCCAGAGCAGGCCGCCAAATACCCTGGCCAACTCTCCGGCGGTCAGCAGCAACGTGTGGCTATCGCGCGTTCGCTGTGCATGCAGCCCAAGGTGATGCTGTTCGACGAACCAACTTCTGCGCTGGATCCGGAGATGATCAAGGAAGTTCTCGACACCATGATCGAGCTCGCGGATGAGGGTATGACCATGCTGGTGGTGACCCACGAGATGGGTTTTGCCAAGAAAGTGGCTGACCGGGTTATTTTCATGGACCAGGGCCAGATTGTCGAAGTGGCACCGCCGATCGAGTTCTTTGAGCGGCCCAAGTCCGAGCGCCTGAAGGAATTCCTTGCCGATATTCTGTACGACAAGCAAGACAACGCCTGAAACCTTTCAAGCGGGAAACCGTATCAACCCCGCGCCTCCGTATTGGACCGCTTACTCACGCTTCTTGCGCAAGGTGGTGGTCGCTTTGGGCGGGGAGGGGTTAACGACCGCCGACCCACTCGCGGTATTTGGCAAAAAAAGAGGGAGCCCGGATCCGATCCTGGGGCTCCCTCGCTAAAAGGGTTCCGTCTTCTAAAGTCTTGTAAGGCCCGGCCCGATGCGCCAGGGGGAGGAAGGGAGGAGAGAGACGCGCTCCGGAGCCACCTGTCGGCCTACGACTTTATATTCACGCACAAACCTACGACTTAGATTTCAGTCTTCGCAGGTTTCTCCCGCTACACAGCGAAAAGTAGCATCGCCCGTGCCAAATTCGTGATTCAGCCCTCTCACCTAGCATTCGCTCTTTCAACTTTGGTCTGAAAAAGAGCAACGTTATGCGATTTTTCCACAGGCTGTTGCAAAAATGCGCCTGAATTATCAGCCTTATTTTGGGCCCCTAGCAAGTTGGGCGGGTATAAACATGCAACCAAATGGCGATTTTCGCTGACCCAATTAAGAGAAATTGCACTGAATTTAATAAAAGCAGGGAAACTAATTAATAGGATATGTAAACGAGGGCTCTCAATGAGACTTTCGCATAGTCAGGCGCGGGGTCGTGTCCTGTTCTCGCAACTTTTTATCCACGCAGTAAGAGATCAGGGAAAGCGCACGCGGCGCTTTAGCCAGGTTACCACGGTTTTTGGGCCTGCAACGGCACGAGGATCGCAATATGCGAAGATGTTTTTAAAGATGAGACTGGTCGATTCAGTCCTCAGTCCCGTTTGAGCAAGGAACTTCGACCACAGGGGTAGAACCACGGCAGATCGAGCGCGACCATGGATCGGTCCCCTGCAGCTGGCCTGGTTATTGGGCCAGTGACTGCAGCAGCGTGCTGATGTTGTGCTCCATCATGGCGAGGTAGGATGTCGCCGGGCCGCCTTGGGCTGACAGAGCGTCCGAGTACAGTTGCCCGCCGATGTCCACCCCGGTCTCAGCAGCGATTTGCGCGACCAGATCGGGATTTGTGATATTCTCCACGAACAGTCCACCGACGCTTTCCTCCCGGATTTGGTTGATCAGTGCAGCCAGCGTTTTGGCCGACGGCTCGGCCTCGGTATTGATCCCCAGCGGAGCAAGGAAGCGCAGTCCGAACTGCGTTTCGAAGTAACCAAAGGCATCATGGCCAGTGACTACGGTGCGCTGGTTGTCGGGCAGCGCAGCGAAGGCAGGCTGGGCGCGGTCCAGCATCGCTTGCATGGCGTCAGCATAGGCTTGATGGTTGGTGGCGTAGACAGCGGCGTTCGCCGGGTCCAGCGCACTTAGCTCCTCCATGATCACTCGCGCGTATTTCTGACCGTTGGCCAGCGCGTTCCAGGCATGGGGGTCGGCTTCGCCTTCGACGAGCAATGGGGTGATGTCTCGCGTGACCACCGCGACAGGCGCATCGTTGCCTGAGGCGGCGATCAGATCACCCACCCAGCCTTCAAATCCCAGACCGTTGACGAAAATGATGTCGGCCTGCGCGACGGCGCGGGCATCGCTAACGGTGGGGCTGTAGGTGTGGGCATCGCTGTCTGGACCGACGATGCTGCTTGTGTCCACCAGATCGCCACCCACGGTTTGCACCATGTCCGCTAAAATCGAAAAGCTGGCTACAGCCTTGAGCCGCTCGGCCTGGGCGGTGAGCGGGAAGGACGCGAGGCTCAGGATGAGAAAAGCAAGGAAGCGCATTGTGATTTCGCCCTGTTTTGAAACGGTTAGAGAGTGTCGAAAGAGCAGCGCACAAACCAAGGTTTACCCCCGTCTTGCGAGCAGGTTCAGCCCGTTACGGCCAAAGACCAGGCTGAATAGGAAGACAGCACCGCACACCAGCACGATGCTCGGACCCGAAGGCACGTCGTCTAGCCAGAACGACAGCGCCAGCCCCGCCAGTCCGCTGCCCGCCCCAAAGCAGAACGACAGCGCCAGCAAAGGCGTGACGGCGTTGACCCAGTAGCGCGCTGCCGTTGCCGGTACGATCATCAGACCCACCGCCATCAGCGTGCCTAGCGCACGGAAGCCCGCGATCAGATTGAGCACCACCAGCACCATGAACACAGCCGTGATGATCCAGTTTCGCCGCGACTGCGAGCGCGCGAATACAGGATCCACTGTCTGGAGAATCAGCGGGCGAAGGATCACCGCCATCACCACAAGCGTCAGCGACGTGGTGCAACCAATCAGGATCAGCGTGCTGTCGCGCAGGCCCAGAATGTTGCCAAACAGGAAGCTCTCCAGATTGACCGCCGTGCCGCGTACGGACAGCAGAAAGATCCCACCCGCCAGCGCCAGCAGGTATAGCGTCGCCATGCTGGCGTCTTCGCGCAGCAACGTCACTCGCGACACCACCGTGGACAGCAGCGCCACGCCCAGCCCGGCAACCAACCCGCCCAGCGTCATGGACAGCACCGACAATCCCGCCAGCGCGTAGGCCACGGCGATGCCGGGTATGGCCGCGTGGCTCATGGCTTCACCCGCCAGCGACAACCGCCGCAGCACCAGAAAGCACCCGACCGGTGCCATGCCGAGGGACAGGACGACAACCGCCACCATGGCCTTGCGCATGAAATCAAAGGCAAAAACGTCAAGCATTGTGTTTGTCCTCCCGGTCCGAAGAACGGTCAGCACCCGCAGTATCTGCAGGTCCGGCAGGCGCGGCCATCTGTGACAGCCAGCGGGTCTGATCGGCAGCCAGATAGCCCATCTCGACCAGGGTTTCACCGGTCAGAACCACCTCGGAACGGCCAAAGCGCCCTGTCCCACGACCCAGTAACAGCGCGTGTTGGCAGTGTGTCAGCGCCGCAGAGAGGTTGTGCAGCGCCATGATCACCGCCCGACCTTCCTCGACCCAACCCAATACGTGCTGCATCAACTCCGCTTCGGTGGTCTGATCCACGGCCGCAAAGGGTTCATCAAGGATGATGACCTGGGCGTCCTGAACCATGGTCCGTGCAAACAGGGCACGCTGGAGCTGCCCGGCGGAGAGTATGTGCAGTGGCAGACGGGCAATGTCGCGCAATCCCACCCGGTCCAGCGCCGCGTCAGCCTGCCTGCGCGCCGCGCGGCCTGCGGTGTCAAAAAAGCCCAGCCGGCTCCACCCTCCGGTGGCAACCAGGTCGCAAACCCGCATCGGAAAACGTCGATCAAAGTCGGTGAGCTGGCCCAGATAACCCAGCGGCGCCGGACGCGCCCCGGTGGTCCAGGTCAGCGTGCCCGTCTGAACCCGCTCGATCCCGAGAATGGTTTTCAGCAGCGTGGATTTGCCAGAGCCATTGTGCCCGATGACCGCCAGGATTTCCCCCTTGTTCAGGGAAAACGACAGATCACGCGCAACGGCTTCAGCACCATAGCCGATCGCAAGGTTGGAGACGCTCAGCACCTAAAAATCAGAACGCTTTAGAGCAGCATCAGCGCGGCAAGACCCGCCCAGCAAAGCAGCGACATAACCCCCGCAGCCACAAGCAGCACAGCTTGCGACCAACGTGTCATGTCGAAGGAATGAAAGGGCCTAACAGTCGCACGTCTAGCGTGGTCCGTGTTGACGATCGTCATGGTTTCTCCCAGAGGGTCACCCGCCCTCGATTTGGTTTTTCTCGGCCCTGGCAGGTCTTCTGGCTCGCGGGTCTTGGCGCTTTTAAGTGCTCCGGCCTTCCCAAGTCGCTCGCTGCAAAGGCAGGCGAGGCGGCTCAGTGGCCTGGTGGAGCTGCGCTATCCGCTAACAGTTGCGGGGACAGCCTCGGATTTGGTCCCTAATGGGTACGCCGCACCGAGTTCCCTATTAAGTCTCCAGTCTTGGACTGTATGAGACACCAATGGTCCGCGTCGTTCTGCCGCAATCATGTCAAGGGCGCAAGGGACAGGGCGTCAATTTTTTGCATGCCCGCGACCCTTTGCGCTTTGACCCCTGTTGGTTTTTGCGCAGCCGTGGTAGCCAACGCCATGGAGAACGCCTTCTGTTGAAAGTGAACACGCGGGGCGCAGCAAGTGACCAAAGACAACACGAAAACAATCTATTCAGCTGAAGACCTCGAAGGGCTTGAGCATCTCAACAGCGCACCCGGCGAAGCCCCTTTTGTGCGCGGTCCATACGCCAGCATGTACACTCAGCGGCCCTGGACCATCCGGCAATATGCCGGCTTCTCGACGGCCGAAGCAAGCAACGCCTTTTACCGCCAGGCGCTGGCCGGTGGGCAAAAGGGTCTGTCGGTTGCTTTCGATCTCGCTACCCATCGCGGCTATGACAGCGACCATGAACGCGTGCGTGGGGATGTCGGCAAGGCCGGCGTGGCGATTGACAGCGTCGAGGACATGCGACGACTGTTTGACGGCATTTCATTGCGTGATGTCTCTGTGTCCATGACCA
>JACLAC010017713.1_pt1 | contig 18080 bp, 26 predicted proteins | sample 8027881 | NCBI WGS metagenome assembly JACLAC01 (sample SAMN15725517, study PRJNA655200) | protist metagenome | isolation source: fluorescence activated cell sorting (FACS) single amplified genomes of... | place: Spain: Blaines Bay Microbial Observatory, Mediterranean Sea | collected 2016-01-19 | reverse complement strand
TCCGTATTTACTCTGTATGTTTTTGGTTGAAACGTGAAAGAACAGCGAGACGTTGTAAACAGCTAACTTACAAACGTCGGCTACTAATTTTTTGTTCTCACTGAGCCCTAAGGTCAAAGGTTAATATAGTTTAAATCTAGCAACAGCCTTGTCCTAACTTTTTTATTGGTCGCCCTGGTAAAAATTACTTCAACTAAAACTGAGTGAACTAACTAGTGATTCCCAAATGCGCCCTACTATGTCGATTGCATTGTGAGTTGTTGATTATATGAGTCAGTAAATGGGTTGAAATTAAAGCTAAAGGCATTGTCTGGAACAAAATAAAAAATACAAATCATCAACGGTGAATTCTATACAGCTTAGTTTAACACACAACGAACAAACATAGTACGCGATGTATTAATATAGAGCAGTTATAGCTATAGGCATGGGAATTATAGAATGCAGTAAACTATGCACTAAGTGTATAATGTCATCATCAAAAGTCAAACTCAATTCAATATCATCAACGAAGTCGAAGATGACAATCTGTTATTAATATCAAGCACGGATCAGTTTGTAGGTTGGCTCGTAATCCTGGTGTCACTGTTAGTGTTATTCGAAGTTACACTATATCAATCAGTCAAGCTCAAGTTGTATTGCGCGGGCAATAGGTAATTGCGATAGCTGCTCACACGCAAAAATGTAAATGTATGAGAAGGTACGTTTTCGTTTACGTTGATTGACATAAATAAAATCTTTAATCTTTATCATATTATTTATACATAGCTTGAATACTTACATTACATACATTCAACATTATATAAGATATATCATTTATTTTTAGAATGTTGTTTTCATCCAGATCCACCATTAATATTAAACAATTTAATTTCCTTGACCCAAATTAAAATTGTTATTATCTTCATCAGCTTGCCCGGCGGTAGTGAGTGATGCAGCTAAGTTCTCCGCACCCCGTGCTAGACGTTGTGCCACAGTCGGTCCTCGAGCTGACTGAGTAACCGGTGTTCGGGGTGACAGTCTAGCTGGCGAAGTCTGACGTCGTAACCAGAGTCTTGTGCCGGCGAAGTCTTTACCGCGACCATTGCCAAAGGTTCAGTCGAGTTCCCAGTTGCCGTTATCAGCGGAATGAGCATGTCCAATATCCATTCTTACACTCTCTTTCCACTTCTTTCTCACCAATTGCTCGCATGTGCGTCTATGTGTGCGAGATATCGATCCATTTTCTAATAGCGATTTGCATTCTTCCATCACTATGCTAATTAGCTTCTTTTCTGCGCTAAAAAAAGCTCCACGAAGCTAAGTCCTCCGATGATTAGTGCCGGCTTCCTCTCATAAAACCTTCTTCCACCAACTGCCTGCCGTTATCGAGTTTGAGTATAGCACAGTCTTGTCGCTAGTATCAAAGTTAGGCTGTAAAATGCTGCAATGATGCAACTTTATTTGATCAAGTTCCAGTTGACCATCTTTTACTATTTTTGCAATCTCCTTAATTTTAGATGGGAACACATTATAATACATAATGTAATCCGTTACGCCGCCATGTGCATTTTTTATCACAGTAAACTCTTACTGTTACTTCTAAACACGGTCTCTTCGCACCAATTCATCCCGTATAAGTTTTTGAACCCAAGTGTTTTCGTTCTAGGGATATAGGCGATAAAGTACATCGTCATCAATGCGATACAACCGACGTTGTTCTATATCTACGATTCCACCCAGCAGCTAAATATTATCTCCGGCATTAGCGTTAAAGCCGCGCTCTTCGAGCAATGTTTGATATTTCTCTAACTTGCTTTGATAAAATATTGCCAATGATTGGGCTTGATCTTGTACCACATCTTTCAAGATGCCCCTCTACTGACCCCATAGCGATTTTACGTACTCAAGATCTCGCGCCTCGACATTATCCCATAGCGAGTTTTCAACTTTTCACGCTTCTCTGGGTAGTAATGCAGAAGACGTTTTTTTTCGTTGATTCAATTCTTTCTGTACAGATTGTATCCAGGAAATTTCACTCGCTTCACCATCATCTGGATCCCGGCGTTTTAATCGCAGATCTTTGTAGTAACCCAAGTATCACATTTGGATGCGGTTAAGTACACCAGTACTAATGCCACTCAACTGACCTTCTTACACACTTGTGAGCCCATCCAACAACTCAATATTTCCGGGATTTAAGTTTTCGCGCAGCTTGCTCGCATTTTCATTTTGCGCAATAAATCAAGCCGCATAACCATTACGATCGTGAACCAAGTCTCATAAGGTGTCCCTATAATTCCAGAGCCATTTTATGTGTTTGAATTCGCAACCTTAAGTACCACGAACATTAGGACGCGCTTCTTTAGCCTCAATTAGTTTGCCAATACGCGTATTTACCGGCTCATCTACTATATTGTCATAATCACTATAAAGCTATGCTCCTTCTGGTATATTCCCTTCCCTTATTTTAAACCAGGAGCCCAATGCGCCTTCCCTATATTCTGCATATGTAGGTTTCCCTAACCTATAAGCGAGGGAGTAAGCCTCACTAGACGCCTGTCTAGCATCATCGAACCGATGCTTCATGAAACGTGCTAGAGCCTCCTCAGCAGCCGCCTTCTCAGCCGCCGCCTTCTCAGCCGCCGCATTCTCAGCCGCCGCCTTCACAGCCGCCGTCTTCTCAGCAGCCGCCTTCTCAGCAGCCGCCTTCTCAGCTGCCGCCTTCTCAGCCGCCGCCTCCTCAGCCGCCGTCTCCTCAGCAGCCGCCTTCTCAGCAGCCGCCTTCTCAGCTGCCGCTTTCTCAGCTGCCGCCTTCTCAGCCGCCGCCTCCTCAGCAGCCGCCTTCTCAGCCGCCGCAGCTTGCTCACGTTCAGACACGCCCGTCAGACTCATGGTACTCTCAGGGAAAAGTCCATTTACGACTTACGAGACACCCGATTGAGATGGCCCCGCCTTGTTTGCAACTGTGTCTTACGCCGCTTCAGCCAGAGCTCTTATGGAGCTTTTGCCGGAGCTCTGTCCTCCCATCGATCAACCCTACGATGCCCGAAAAGGTGGAGCAGGCGGTGCTGAAGGCGGTCATAGAGCTGTCGCAGCATGCGGTGCAGCAGGCGATGGAACTGACAGGGCAGCAGCTGGTGCAGCAGGCGGTGCAACTCGCTGTATAGCAGCTTGCGCTGTAGTTGATGCAGGCCACTCCAGTCATAGCGGTTGGGCCGAGTTAGCTGAAACCGGCTATATTGCAGGCCACTCCGAGTCCCATGGATCCATTCATGGCGCTGGAACCGATTATCTTTGGGCCTGAAAGTGCATGGCGCCGGAATCACCCGCTGCCCTTGCAGACTGTCAGTACTGCTGTTCAGCTTCGCGGCACGCGGTCAGCCCATCGCGCAGTTACTCATTGGTCGGCCAGGGTCGACAGAAACGTGACGGAAGTGACGCTCGCTCAAAGACCCGATTGGCCAGAACGTCGCAAAAAGATGAACCAATTTTTGTGTAGAACCACGACCCAGGGCCTTCCTCCAATTCGGAAAGCAGAGTATCTTGAACCACATAGCGCGTATTTTAAAGGGTGAAGTTGGTCGGGTACTCTGGCCCTCGCTCTAACAACCGGTAATGCTGCACATCTTCACGCTGGACACGCAGCGATTGGACCAGCGAGCCACGTTCGTATGTTTCCACGTTGTCTACTTCCCTGATACTTTACCCAACGTACGGTGAGACAGTCCTGCCCTGCTCGTCTGGTCAGTGCTTTCTGAGTGAGATGGGATCCTCGAAAAAATCCATCGTAACAGAATCTTTTAACTAGTCACATCCTTCCGTATTCAAAAAGCGAAGCGTGTCCTGTAGTGCGGAGCCCGCGAACGGTCCAGCTACTGCAATCGCGGTCTCAATTCAGTTGATTGCAATTTGGTTTATATTATTTTCTGCCTTCGCCATAGCTGCACGCGACGCAGGAGCAGCGGCTTGCTGCTTCTGCAGCTGGCGTTCTGCATAGCGGCGTCTTGCTCAATCATTTCTACTCCGTATAGCGTCGAGCTCCGTAACAGCTTGGTCCCATTTCTACTTCGAATCTACTGTATGCTAATCTTACTCACTATTTTGATGAGTTTCATCTGGGTTTTCATGTTGTTCTCAATCGACAACCCCCAACATGTTCTGAACATCATTTCACGGTATGTTCGGGCTCGCGTGCATTCAATCGAGTACCCTTTGCAGTTTTGCCAGTTGTTCTTTCCAGTACCAGTTGTTGTTTTACGAGACAACATAATTAACACCATAATATTGAGCCGCACTAGCCCAAACCTATATAATTTCTAATAAGTCAGTTCTCACCTCCAATTGTTCTAATAAATGAAGCAGCTGGCCATCCACTCACGCAGCATAGTGTGCTGCTGGCCCAGGCGCAGCAGGTGGCGGTGGAACCGTCGGTGCAACTCGCGCAGACGTTGCAGCTGCCGTCGCAATAGGAGCAGGCGGTGCAGTCAGTGCAGCTGCCGTCGCAGTTTTAGCAGGCGTTGCAGCAGCCGGTCCAGGTACTGCAGTCGATGTTACTGGTGCTGCAGCCAATGCGCGTGGCGATGCAGTAGCCGTTGTTGGAGTCTAGCTCACTCCCCCGTTGATATGATGTGCTCCACTGCGCGCAATTGCGTGATGGTGTTACAACAAGCTGTGAACCTGGCTTTGCCTCATTGCTACCAAACTACGCTACACCTAGACGTTTCTTTTTATTTTTTTTATTGGCTTGTTCCCAGCAGCGTGAGGTACTCGACGTATTTGCATTTTCCGAATTCCCTCACGGTCACGCTTTTCTCGTAGAAGTTGTTGTAGATTTGCCTTTGCCTGCAACTTAGTTGCAGTTGGCGTCTTAATATATCTATTACTAACTTTATTGGGATTGGAGCCATTCCGCATGTACCTCCCATCATACCTGGTTTCCACCTGATGTTGTCCCCCGGCGAAATAGTCGATCCTGATAGTCATTAGTGTTCAACTAGCCCTTGCCTGCGTAAATGGGAATTTTTAGCCGCAGCCGGATGGGTGGAAGGAGCGCGTAGAAGTTCGTGCGCTGACAGAGTGCCCAGGCGAGGGCCACTACCACCACCACCATTCAACAGCTTAAAATCCACAGGATGCTTCGAATTCGATATTGTTTTGATGGATAGGACTCTACCTCCATTATTATCATCTATTATTAAAATGTGGTCGCCTAACTCTTCATACTCAAGGTTGCCGTTGCACACGGTTGTCGCGCCGCGGCCCCAACGTCCTCTGATTTCTATTGGGCCCGCCCTTAAACTGGTCCCGTCGCTTCAACTGCAGCTCGAGCAGCGACTCAGCAGTTGAAGCGGCGAATCCGACCGCCACGGGCGAGTCTGCCACCTACTCTTAAGCTTAACCCCGTTCATCAACGCCAGATCCTTCCTCTCACCTCTCTTCTCTCTCATCCCCTTCTGGTAGCTCCAATTCCCTCAGCTCGCCAGTCGCAGAAATTACGTCGGCGGCAGCTCCACTCGTCTCTTGCTCTTACTCGTCAGTCGAGTCCGAAGCGGCATCCACGAGCCGCGGCTCCACGGGCGTGGCGTCGGTGGCGTTCGCGGACAAGATGCGCCGCACCACCACCTTCGCAGCCGGTATGCCAATTTTTTTCGCCAGGCGCCGCTTCAACCGCCTGAGCTTCCGCCGAGTGAGTCGCCCACTCACGCGTTCATCGAAGCTGATCGGCGGGAGGTCGGTGCTCGTGTCTTTTTCGGATTTCGATGATTTCGATTCGGCCTGCGTAAGCGTCTGCTCATCTGTCCTGGACGACGACGAGGCGCCTTCGGTCGCGTCCGCCTTTGCCGTCGCCTCGGACTGCGGCCTCGCGCCAAGCAGCTTGCGCCGGATGCTGTTCAGGCCGTCGAACGCCACGTCCCCCGTGGCGCTGTGCCCGCGCGCGAGTGCTCGTTCTCGTTCCCGTTCCCGTTCTCTTTCTCTTTCGTCTTCGGCCTTCTGCTGCCGCTGCTGATTCCGCGCCTCGCTTCACGCCTCTTTCATTTTCCTCAGATTCGGCTTCAGCTGATTACTAGCGCCACTGTAGCAGGAGGCTAGAAGTTCTTCGCTTATCATTATCTTCCTTGGCCTTCGCTTTGGGGTTTCACGCTCATCAAGTCGGAGAAGTCGAAGTAGCAGTCTTAGGCGAGCGAGAGCGCAGAGCGTTGATGAGTGTGCTCACCGTAGCGCTACTCTGATCAGCGGGCGCGAGCTCCTGCGCCTGCGTCTGCGCTTCTCCTCTTTACCGCGCTCCTGCTGCCCGCACGTCCGACTCCGCCACCGCAGCGTTAGCGTCAGCGACCGCCGACCGAGTCGGAGCAGACGAGCTGGACCGCGGACGCAATTTCTGGTTGTGGGTGTAGACAAAGTGAAACTTGAAAGTTTTAAATTGCTATAAATATATTTATATGATCATGTAGAAGAAGTAAAGTTCCTGGAGTGGACCAGGGACTTTAAAAGTATTCAAATAAATCTTCGTGTTCACAATAGATTTCTAAATTATCATTCTCAAATCCAAATGCATGTGAGGATCTAACTAAGTGAATTATAATTTCACACACTAGTACAGTACAATAAATTCTTGTGAAGCTGCGAGGTCACCCAGAGGCCGACGGCTCACGCAAGAGCTGCGGCCGCGCAGAGACACAACGCCCCCGCCGCGGCCGATGGCCTGCTTCCAAATCTTTTCTGCGTGTGACCGGCATTTGTCGCCCGAAGCCGTGGCACAGGAGCAGAACCTGCGGCTGTGCTCCTCTGTGTTTTACGTTTACCTTTACTACTTCGTGGGGTGTTGTAGTGCATATTGATCTCAGTCTTAGTACTCATGACCACCTACGTCAACAACGTCGAGGTCAACGGTCGGCTCCCGGGTGTTACTAGAAGTTTTGCGTATTTCTTTTACCACGCGGTGGACTGTGCGCATCTCCGCCGAAGTTTCCACACCCACCTCGCACCCCTTCATCCTTTAAATCTAGAAACTCATTATTATTGATACTCATTGTTGTTTAGGTTCTCAACACCGTTTACATGACCATGAGTTACATTTTCAGTTCGACTGCTCTCTTCACCTTCATTCTCATCTTCATGTTGCGCCAGCCGCAGCATATCCTAGCCTTCACTGGCATGCGCTTGCGCATGATTAGTATTTTTTTGGTTTTGCCAACCAGTCACCGCTGCACCAGCGCCAGCGCCTGGTGCATGTGACCTGTTTGCCTTCGCCTTCGGTCTCTCCTCCTTGAGCTGCACACGCGCCGCCCTACGTCTCCCTACCGGTAGCGGCATGTGCACATCATCGTCAGCGCCAATCTCAACGCTTTTCTGACGCGCCCGGGCGGCCTGCGCCGGTTACGGTTTCGAATTCGATCTTTCGCCCGGATCCGGATCTGGATCTCGCCCTACGCCTACGCCGTGTATAATTTGTTGCTCACCTCGGCCTCCACCCACCGGCCCTCGTTGAGGCGGCTCAGTCTCCACCTCGATGTCCGAGGCCGGAAGGAACTCGGAATAGCTATAGATCTAGGACGAGCTGGAGCTGTCCACCTGCACGCCATAGCCGTCCGCCGACGACAGCATGCTCTCGCTCTCGGCTCCGCTCGCGCCCGAGGCCGGCGCGCCGCCACGGCCGGCCGAGCCCAGCTAGAAGGCGGGCCGAGACAGCGTGCAACTACTCACGCCGCCGCTGCTGGTGCCGCTCGACGACGCCGTGCTCGCGCTGCTCACGCCGCCGCTGCTCGTGCCGCTCGACGACGCCGTGCTCGCGCTGCTCACGCCCGCGCTGCCCGGGCCATACGTGCCGCCCGACGCCCACGACGACACCGTGCTCACGCCCGCGCTGCCCGTGCCGCCCGACGCGAGGAACGCGTCGGACGCCGGGCCCAGCTCCGCGCTCCTGCTACTCGTGCCAGATGATAGTTGGCTCTGCGGCTGCCGCCGCACGGCCGTAGCTCCCCTACCCCTCGCCTAATTCAAGTTATTCATTATTTTTGCCTTCTCTTGCTCGCGCTCGCGCCCGCCGCCTAAAACTGCTTCTGATCAAGGCTATGGTCAGCACGACGAGGTGCAGTACGAGTTGAAGTAGTGCTTTTCGTCCGAGCGCAGCCCCGAGGCCAGCTGGCGCAGCAGCCCCGACTCGAATTCGGAGTCCTGGTCGTGGTAGTGCGCGGAGTCGTGCACGGAGCTGACCACGTTGTGCTGCTCAGAGTCGGTCATGCTCGTTGACGCGTGTACATCCGAGTCCACCATGGACGACACTAGCTCCGCCGACCCTCCCAACTCGTCTGCTCCAGAGTGCATTCTGCTGTCAGACATTTTTTTTGTCTAGCTCTACCAGATTTTTTAGACAGCACAATTCAGCGTGTTCCTGTTCGTTCTAGCTCAGTGTGTTTGCGATTTATTGCTTTGGAAAAGTTAATAGTCTACGGCGTAAAGTTGGAAAGACAGTCTCTCGCACTCAAAGTCAAAGCAACAACAGTTGCAAACTACAAATTTTATAATATGGCCACGACGGACTATTTCTATTAGTGCTGTCGCGGCTGTTGACGAACTCGAACAACAAATAGAATTCACAATCGATGATAGAGAGAGACAAAAAAGTGCTAATGCTTGACAATTTTAGGACCGACAGTTAAGAACTAGAACACTTTAAGCTTAACAGTTTCATTACATCCAGTGCACTCACAGGTAAATCTAAATATTCTTATTCACTGATTGTCATGGTTACCAACGTGCCTTGCCCAAACAACTCATACTCGTAGTATCGCCCAAGTAGTCTAAATTTGAAAATATGAAATTTCATCGTAGTCGTAGTGTAGCAAGTGGTGTAGTAGAGTAATAAGATGATGAAGCGATACTCGTAAGTATCGAAGAGTATCCAGTAGTACGTACGCATTAGCTGTGATTCACTAAATAGATGTCCGCCAAATATTTCAAGTGTGTTTTTACTCAGTGTTATATTGTACTCATTAACCACATTACTTAGCCCACATATTTTATTTCACGTATTCACGTGCAGGTGCATCTACAACTTGTACTTGTGATTAAGATTATGCTCTCAGTCTTCACCTTATGTCTTGGTCTTTAACTCAATCGCCGAGCTTCCGGTGCTTCTTATCTGGAGATTTATCCTCGCTGCAACCCGAATAGTACCGGGCCATTCCCCCGACCTTTAGACTGTCGTCGATGGCCACGTTGTCCAACTGGAAACCATCTACTTTTCCCTCCTCTTGTTCTTCATCTCCATCTCCTCGGTCTCCTTGACCTTGAACTTGATGACCATTGACATTGCTTATTTTGTCATTCGCATCGTCTTGGAACTGGAACTGATATGCTGGATCACTTTCCGGAGCGTTCGAATTCAGAAAGTCCAAGACGTCGTCCGAATCGGACTCGGGTTCTTCCCCTTTGTGTTTCTGTTCCTGGTCACCCTCACTTCGGAATAAATCTTGGGACTTGAAGCTGAAGGAAGGCACGCGTCGCCCGCGCTTCTCGCCGGCGAAGCCGAAGCCAGCGCCAGAGACGGCCGAGCGGTCACCGACACCAACACCTTCACCAACACCAGCTGCAGCTGCAGCAACTTTTTTATCTTCTTCTTCTTTCGCAGGCGCACTCGTACTATCTTTTTCTTTTTCTTTCTTGTTGTGATTGAGACCGTAAGTACCTCGCGAATCCGCCGCCTTGCCCTTGGCGTGGTTATTGTGACCGTACGTACCACGTGGATCCGCTGCTCTGGCGTGGTTCATCAGGGCCTTGAGCAGGATCGCTTTTTTATCACTACCTTTATTTTGTTCAACCTGCTCCTTCCGCTGCTGCTATTCTTGTATCTGTTCATCCTGCTGTAGCACCTGCTGCTCCTCCGTCCGCTGCTGCTCCTTCTGCTGTCGCTACAGCTCCTGCGCCTCGAACCTTTCCCGCAGCTCCTCCTGCTTTCACTTATACTCGAGCGCTTCGGGATCCACTACCACTTCAGGTTTAACGACTGCGGGATTATTTACCTGAGCATCACCAGCACCATCTTTCTCGCTCAGCAGCCGCTCCCAAGGTGCATAGCCCACTCACTCGCTCACCTTCTGCATCTTCATTTCGCCCAGCTCGTCGAGGAGCGCGAGCGGTCGTGCTTGTGATTTCACACTGGCTCCTCTGTCGTTGACTGCGTTGCTTCACAGCGAGTTGTTAGCTGTGCCGAAGAAGTTGACCGCTTCACGAACTTGGCGCGCGCTGGGGCTGAAGGGGGAGTTCACCGAGTTCAGCGGCAGAGCGTTACTGCTTGTACCCTTGGCCTTGCCGCTAAAGGCATGCTGCATCCCTTTCCCTTTCCCATAATTCTTATCTCCACCTAGACTCTTCCCCATCGACATGCCGATGCCCCCACCTCTTTCGCGCTCGCTCCCAAAAGTGTCCTCGCTCAGCGTCACCTGCGGGATGTATCAACCGCCCCGCGCGTCGCACCACTCATGCGTCACCCCCAGCCCCTTCGCTCATCACCACTCGCCATTTTTCAGAAGCGTGTCCCCGTTGGCGAGGAGGCAACGGTCGTAATCCCCTTTATTACTAGACGGTAATGCTCTACCTGCCCTTCACGTTGTTTTTTACAAACGGGTCCGTCGGGTTTTTAAAATACTCCTTGTCCCATTTTATCACTTGGATATGGAGCGGCCGCCGCAGGCCCTGCTCCAGGAAAAACCGCTCGTAGTCGCTCTCCACGTAGCAGGAAGGCAGCCCGGTGACGACGATCCGCTTGTGGTAGCACTGGCTCTTGGGCGGCCGCGGCTTGGGCGGCTGCGAGGGCGGCGCCGGCCGGGCGGACAGCGCAGGCCGCTGCTGACTCGGTATCTGATGCTGAGGATGCGGATGACCCAACTGCAGACGCTGGTGCTGCTGGTGAGCGGGAACCGGCGCGGGGAAGGCCGGATAGGCAGATGTCTGCTTGCCCGCGCCCTTCGCAGCACCCACGCCGCTGCCTTTACCGTTACCGTTACCCTTACCCTGCGCAACTACATCAACACCAAATTTATCTTTTCGTTCCTCGTCGTCTATCAGTGCTTGCGTGGCCGCCGCCTTCGCCTTCACCTCCGCCAGCCGTGCTTTGGCTTCTTCCCGAGCCTGCAGCTTGGCTTGCCGCTGTCTCTACGTCTCTCAGGCCGCCCTCACCTGCGTGCGCTCCTCCGGTCACGCCGCGGCGGGGTCCGCATTCGTATCCACTTCCATGTCAGTCTGCGTCTTCCCCTTCTTCGTGTCGGAATCAAATTTTTTCTTGGCGCGCTTGATGTCCCTTCCCAAATGAAATTGAAACCCATCATCGTCATCGTCATATAGATCGTCGTCGAAGTCCTCGTCGCTGTCCTCATCTTCCTCCTCCTCATGGTCGATCCGTCACTGCTCGTCCGCCAGCTGCAGGTGGTACTTCAACAAATCTTTCTCCTTCTCGCGCTTCTTGGCGAGCGCGTCGTAGAACGCCGCCTCGGCCTCCTGGTGCAGCTCCTCGCAGTCGCGCAGTCAGTTCTTGGTCTGCGTGAGCATGTAGTACTTGTCGCCCTTCGGCACCAGCTGCTTGGTCTCGCGGTCGTAGACTGGCTTGATTTTTTCGGCACCAGCCGCTTGGTCTCGCGGTCGCAAGTTTTTTTTTCCGAGAGCCAGACCACCACCAGCTTCGTCGTCGTCGTCCAGCAGCTCGTTCAGCCGGTCGTCGTTGTCGTCGTCGTCCAAACCCAAGCCAAGGCCTCAATCGCGCTCCTTGTCCAGGTGCTCCTGGCCCGCCTTCTTCTACAGCTGCTGCTGCGTGGAGGTGCCGTCCATGCGGTCTGCTCACACGCGGAAGGTAGCGCTGCTGCTGCCCGGCAGCTTGGGGTCCGCGGCGAGCAGCACGTGCTCCAGCGCGTACTCCAGCTCATCAATTCTCTTGTTCTATCAGCCCATCTGCAGCTTTTTCAGCAGCTTCGTCCTTCATCACTCGACAACGGCTTTCGCCTCCACCTCGTTGCCCTCGGCGTCCAGCTCCACGAGCCCGTCAATAATTTTCTGGTTCTGCTTCACCACCTCCGTGATCAGGAATAGATGGATCAAAAAAGAAAAAGAAAATTGTCACCGCACTAGGCCCCACCGTATAAACCACAGAAATATGTCGTTTTAATGGCGTATTTCATATACAAAATGTACTAAAAATCGTAATCGAGCGGGCCAAGTACCTTGATGTTGATACTTTTATGTTTTGAAATTCTTGTTTAGTGGAGACACCACCTCCTCCACCTCGTCCTTATCACTCGCGCCGTTCTTTTTTTTTTTAAAGAAGGCGTGGTCGCCCACGACAGCCGACGCGTAGCGGATGCGCAGGTTCAGCCAGTCGGCGCGCGTCACGCCGTGCTCGAACATGCTGTGGTCGACCTTGGCGTGCTTGAACTTGGTCGAGTGCTTGGCGTTGTACGCCGCGCAGTCGGCGCGCGCCAGCTGCTCCTCAGGGAACGTGTTGTCGGCGGTGAGCCTAAAAAATTTTTTTTTTGAGTAAGTTTTACGCTAACGGTCACGGTCACGCGTTAGTTGCGTGAATTCAGCAGCAGCAGATCAATCGGGTATTGTCGAAAACGAAACCGGACGCTAAACGTTATTTTCTTTTTCAATATATTGAATTCATCTAAATCTAACAGTTCGATCGAATTCGATTGTAAAAACTAGTGACCCCTGGCGTGAGGTAGCGGAAGCGCATGTAGATCGGGTTGTAGGTGAGCGCAAATCAGCTCCCCGTGTAGTTCTCCGCCCCCGGCGCCGTGACGATGCGCTGCTGCACGGCCTCGTACTCGCGCCGGAAGTCCTCGGCGGCGTAGCGGCCGTGCGGCGGCACCGGCGACTGGTGCAGGGGATTCGCCATCTTCTGCGCCAGCTCCTCGATGGTCTTGCGCAGAAACGTGTCCTGCGTCCGTTTCAAAAACTCCAGCAGCGACACGTCCTCCGCGCCCTGGGTAAGAATGACATTTTTTTTGGAAATTTTTTAGATTCTTGACATCGATCGATCTAGCAAATACGTGTGAAGTCAATTACAAAACAGGTGTTTTTCATTTATCGAGAAACTTCTTCGTTATATTTCGCCTGCATTATCAGTGTAGTGCGTTTCGACCGCCACCACCGCCTCGCCCGTGGCGTCGTCCTTCATGATCTCGCCCGTCTCGGCGTCGAACACCTTTATCATATTCCGAATTTTAATTACAAACCCCTCACTGAATTGGTCAAAATAGCTCCAAAAACGCACTTTTGAATATACTCGATTTTATGTATAATTTTGAATAGGAAAACGCTATTAAAAACACTGTTTTGAGAGGCTTGAATACCCGGCCGTTTAGAGCATTGTTTTTCGTCCGTCAGTGAGGGGTTTGTAACTAGAATTCGTTCATATGTAAACACCTTGCGCCCGGTCTCGATGCCGCGCAGCACCTCGTCGACGGCGTGGTACAGGCGGTTGTTCTCCTTCCAGCACGTCCAGCGCCGGCCCACGTAGCGTTGCATCGCCCCGGTCGCCTGGACGTGAATGTGAAAGTGATTGATGATGTTGAAGTTGATGATGAATGAATTTTTGAATAAATATTGAATTTGAGCGTTTGAAATATTTTGGGGCGGGCGCGTCGGCTTTTCGCGAATTTTAGGTTAAACCTGTTTTGTTTGTACGCGGTTGCGATAATTTTTTGGTTAGCGCTAAAGCATAGAATTTTTCACGTAGTAATTTTTTAAACGCAACTGGTATGAACAGAGATGCAATAAGATGATTGCCCCCTGCGTTTTAATTTGATGGCGTGGTTTCGCTTGCTTCATGATGTAATTTTTACTGGCTACCTCAAAGAATATATAGCTCCTACCAAGTATATTAATCCATAGTTCTCAGCTAGTGAGTTTTTACCTACTCGACCGCGTGCTTCGAACGCTTCGCCCGGTCTTCATTGGTCATGCGGCGGGGCGGCGGGAGGCCGGCATTCAGTTCAAGCGCGGCCGCGGCGCCCGAGGGGCGGCTGGCCTTGCCCTTGCTGCGCGAGGTCATGGTGCAGCGATATTTATGCTGTACTTGTAGTGCTAAAAAGCGGATCCTGTTGTGGCTGTCTATGCCAAAAAACTAGTCACTGAAGTACGAATTATACTCTTCCTTGCTCGTACTACGGTGTTTGAAGTTGAGGTGTGGGGGGTGATACATTGAAGAGATGCAAGTGGGGAAGGTTGCCACAGTTTTTTAAGGACGAAGTGATCCTCTTAATCGAACGCACGAGCATGACAAGCGCTCAACGAAACTAGTCACGACACACGGCATACGTCGACGGAAAAGTTTACACTACAGACGACGCGAACATACTTACGGCATGCACTGAACTAAACACACGTATACTGAAACGTTGATGATGAAGGAACAGCATGTCTCTTCAGTCGAATTCACAATGGTCTTCGTCGTCGATGTATGAACTTCGATCTCGTACAACTACCCTATTGAGTTCAAACGCATGATCTAGTGCAGTAGTACTTCGAAAGATCCCTATGCGGTACAACTTGGTTGTAGATTAGAACTAATGTGCAAATTCTGTGATGATGAAAACCCATTATGTAGTGAGTCGTAGTGAACATACAGTTCAGTTCAAAGTGCTAGTTTACGAGTGCTCATGATCATGAAGTTCGTATGTCTGTTACAGCGTAAGTACTCTACTCGTGTAGTCTATACAATCATGTATCAAGTATGTAGTCATGAGCATATCCACCCATGCCTCTCGTTATCGAGCTTAACTCTCGTTCGCCTTTTCCTCCGTTTCCATCACAACGCGAGCTTAACTCTCGTTCGCCTTTTCCTCCGTTTCCATCACAACGCTCGCCTCCAGGCCCACCTCCTTATCATCTTTTTCAGCTCCACCCGAAACGCTCGCCTCCAGGCCCACCTCCTTATCATCTTTTTCCTCTCCACCCAAAAAGGAAAAAGATGATAAGGAGGTGGGCCTGGAGGCTCCATCACTCGCCACGCTCGCGCCCTCAACGCTCTCGTGATGCGCGCCCTCCGACATGTGCATGTGACTGTGCGTCGCGTCGACCCGGTGGCTCCCCTCCAGCGCGACGTGCGTTCCGGATTTCTTGTACGCGTGCCCGTGCGCGTCGACAGCGACACCAGACGGTTCGTGTTCTCACAATTTCTCTTCTCGTGCTCCTTCTTGCCCTTGCGCGACGGCGACCTCGTCCTCAGTCATTGCTTTCAGCCCATACGCCTGCGCCAGCGCAACTTTCTCCCCCTCCTCCTCATCGAGTCACTCTCTCAACGCATCTTGGTCCAACTTATTCCGCTCCTCGAAGCTCAAGACTTTTTTAGCCTTCTCCTCCTTCTCCTCGACTCCCAATCCTTTACTAGCTGCCGTACAGTTTTTTATTCTTATCCGCGTCAGCCTCCATCTCTCACTTCATCGCCTGGTAGTACGCTGCATCTGATCCCTCCTGGATCTTGCTCACGTCCCGCTCCTCCGCACGTTGCTTGTTCTCGTCTGTTTCGTCCCACTGGTCCAGTCACTTGAAACTTTGCATCTGCGTCGTCGACTTCTGCGTCTTCAAACCAGCCTTCTGCGCCTTCTTATCTCACAGTCTTTTTTTCTCAGCCATGTTGAGATTTCGATCTTCAGGTGGATATGCGTCGTCATCTTCGTGTTCTTGCGCGTCGTCCTCGTTCGCAAACGCATCAAGTACATTGCTCCCGCTCGCGTCCATTCCCGCAACTATTTTGTCGTAGTTCTTCTCACTACTGCTCAGCCTTAGTTTTCGCGTGCGTCAGGTGCGCATCTTTTTGATTTTTCTCGTATAATCAATCGATCTCCTTCTCTTCGGTAGTTTTCTCTCTTTTCAATACATGTTGCCGAAACGTGTAGTCATCCTTCTTGTCGGTGCCCACGCCGCCCTCATAATCTACGATATCTATGGAGCCGTCACCTGGTTTTTTATGTCCTCCATTCGGCACCACAGTCACCTTTGGTTGCTTCTTGCCCGCCTTCCTTCTAGCCTCGGCCTCAGCAGCCTCAGCAGCCAGTTTTTGCTCATATTCAAACTGTCTTTTCGCAGCTGCTTCTTGTCACCGTCTCATGCGCTGCTCTTCACTATCACTTGCTCGCCTCCCGCCTCTTTCACTCCCAGATCTCCCGCTCCCTTTCCAGCGCCTCCTCCTGCTTCAGGATGTTGATGTTCATGGTAAGCGACTCGGGCTTGAACCAGCCCAATTCAACAGTTTTTTTGATCTCGAAGAACAGCGGCACGTTCGCCAGCGGTAATATTTCATTAAAAAACTCGTGGGTCGAGCTGACCTCGTTGCTGCCGCCGATCGCGCCCTGCTGTCAATTGCCAAGAGTAGCGCCCGTTTTAGCCCCAGCAGAAGCGTTCCACAAATTTGCATACAATCACAAACGCGCAGCAAGATAGGTCGCGCGTGTAGCGGGGTACTTTCAGGGCATCGCGAACTTGCCGCCCACGCTGCCGTCGGTCCAGTAGATCTTCTTCATGCCGGAGAGGTACGCGCAAAAACACTCCGCCTGGCATTTCCTGTTCCGCGAAAAAGTCGCTTTACCAATTACTTCGTTCTAGGAGTTCAGCAAGGTCGGTATGAGCGCCACGAAGTGGTTGCTATTCCAGATGTAGGCTGCCTCGCACTCCTGGGCTTCCTCGATGCCGGCGACGGCGTCCTGGCTGTGCACCGCGTTCACCGCGAAGATCGCCTTCTGCCGCCGCGGCTCCCGGCAGCAGTAGTCAATATGCACATAAACTTCAACGACGTCCGGTCCGTACTCTGATACCAGTGCTTCCACGTACTTTTGAAGAGCTTTCAGTTTATCTGATCTATCGTTATCCGGACTGTCAGCCTTTCACCACTCGTGCGCGACGTACAGCACGACGATCTCGCGGACCTGGAGTGATGAATATGTAAAAGCGATAAGTATGGCGTGTGCAGAGAGGAGCGAAAAGGAAAAAGGCTTTTTGTGATCTGGGTTTACCTGAGTGGCTGCGAAACCAGAGTAACATGCGGGAGTTATTTTATATGAATGGGCAAATGCAACAAGACATGTCCGCACGGTGATATATATTAAGTACCGCAAACCGGCGGCTAAATATTGATTCGGTATACCTTGCATACTTAAGTGCCATCTAATACAGCGCAAGCAGGGACTCAACAAGGCACTCATATTTAATCGTCGAAAAATACGAAATTAACCGTCCGGAAAAGACGATTTAATCCTTATTTCATCCGGTCCTATGGCCCAATGGATAAGGCGCGGGTCTACGGAACCCGAGATTCCAGGTTCGAGTCCTGGTAGGATCACTTATTGTCAATGTTGTGATCCTTAGTTGTAAACACTCACTCAAAATCTAGAATACGCTGAAGAAATAAGAATGGCGCGTGCTATCTAGACAAAACTTATCATAAAAAGCAAATTTTCATTCAGACAAAAACTCACCGTAGCCCCATCATCTCCAACGTTCAGGTTCGCAAAGTTTTGAACGCTATCATCCATCAAGCAAGCTTCATGCGCCTTAAACTTGTGCCAGGTTTTCAGCTCCGCCCACGGCACCACGTAGAACGGGTAAATTCACTTCTCAGTCACCGCAGCGCTCCCGTCCACGTTCACAGTTTCGCCAATTCAATCAATGCCCACCCCCGAGTTTTTCGGCGCCTTCAACGACTGCGCCTGCGACAGCTCTTTCCTCATTTCCTTGACGACGTGGTAGTGCGTATTTACATCTACAACTTCGACTGTCATGCTCTTTCCTAAGAGGAAAAAATTATCTCCTTCTCGGACCACTCAATTCAAGTTGTAAAAACCCGGTTTGCTTAAAACAACTTTGGCCTTACTAGAAGGATTCGACCATCATGTTATACGCCGCCGTGTCATGATACCCGTTCATCTTCGTGTGCACAACGCCGCTGCGATTCACGTTGTTCATGTTGTTATACGCCTATCAAGTTTCCACCGCCATCCGGGGCTGCAACACCACACCTTCTGGCCACGCAGCTATTTCGACCTCGACGTCTTTTATCTGCTTGACCACTTCCGCGATGCCATTTCCATCTCAACCCTCCTGCAGCG
>JACLAC010026444.1_pt1 | contig 18081 bp, 16 predicted proteins | sample 8027881 | NCBI WGS metagenome assembly JACLAC01 (sample SAMN15725517, study PRJNA655200) | protist metagenome | isolation source: fluorescence activated cell sorting (FACS) single amplified genomes of... | place: Spain: Blaines Bay Microbial Observatory, Mediterranean Sea | collected 2016-01-19 | reverse complement strand
CACACCGACTGAAACACTCTCTTGCAATTCAGAGAATAGCCTCAAGTCACGAACACCATCCCAAGGGAAATCTGAAGTCGGTCGGGCTCGTTCAGCTTCATCACGTTCCAAGAATCGAGGCATAAAAAATTCCTCAGTCAATGTAGTCAACATTACACGACCAGTTTGATCATAGTCTACCACGTGGTCAGGATTGTCGGGTTCAACCAGTTCGATTACTGCTCTGGGTTGTGGCGGGTAGTAGGTAATTGAATACTCGTCAGCGGGATCAAATGCTTTAGAGTAAGCTAGTCCCATTAGCGTATTTCCGTACGTGGGAACAAAGTCAATACCTGGTACTAACTCCTCTCTGGCAAACCGATTAAACTGAGCATTCATCTCTGTTCCTCCACAGAAAATGCCAGTAACACCAACTTTATTGAGTGAAATCTTTTCGCATAGAGCTTCTAATAATTTAGGTGTCGTGAAGAGGCAACTAATATTTTCGTGAGCTTTTAGCAATTGTAATGCTTGGTGTATCACATGATCACGATATGCTTCAAACTCTTGATGCTTTCCTTGCTTGACTAATTTCCCCACCCAACGTGGGTCTAGGTCAACTAAAAAGCACACCCCTCCTCGTATTTGTGCTAAATGCTCAACAGCTAACCGTAAACGGCGAGGCCCACTAGGACCAAGCATTAACCAATCACTACCAATTGGAAAGGTCTCAGCCGACAGGTATTCACTGAACATCTCGTAATCAATTTGGAAATCTCGAATGCTAATACGAGACTTTGGAAGGCCAGTAGAGCCCCCAGTTTCAAACACGTAAGTCGGTAGGTCTGCCATCGACTTTGGCACCCATCGCCGAATCGGCCCTCCTCGTAACCATTCATCTTCAAAATGACCCAACAATTTAAGGTCTTGGTAACCGAAAACCTTATCTCTTGGGTCAAATCCAATCTTTTTAGCATATTCCAACCAGAATGGTGTGCCTTTTTTCGGATCAAAGTGGCAGTTAATCACATGTCTAACGTGTGCATCAAGATTTTCTTGGGCTTTTTGCGCGGCTTCACTCTGATTAAATGCTTGGTGATCTGACAATTTATTAATCTCCTTATGTTGATACGCTTTATTTTTCGATTGCGAAGAGCTTATTACGACTGACAATATAGAGAACACCATCGTGAGGTATTGGAGTCGTATAAACGGCACTTCCCATATTAGTTTCAAAAATTAACTCTTTCTCTTTACTTGCGGCGAGCACAGCGACATCTCCATCTTCATCGCCAATATAGACTTTTCCATCTGCTACAAGAGTTGAGCCCCAAACGGCACCAAACGTATCATATGTCCAGTAATGCTCGCCAGTATCTGCTGAAAGACAGTAAACAAACCCACTTAGATCGGCTACAAAAAGAAGCCCATTGTAGATAGCAACGGTAGACATAGTACGGTTAAAATCTTCATTGCCGAAATGCCACACTGCACCAGTCTCAGTAATATCACCAGTTTGAGTGGCATCGATAGCCCACAGATGACCTTCACCTTCTCCATGCTCAGGGTCTTGTCCGACACCAATATAAACACGGTTATTGTAAATAACTGGTGTGGCAATAATACTATTACGGGTACCACGACCTCCTAATTCCCATTCAGAATCTTTGGGATTACAGTCAAACTTCCAGATTAACTTTCCAGTCTCAGCTTCGAAACTATATACCCAACCATCACCACCAGGAAAAATTACTTGTGGTTGCTCATTAATAATTGCATAAGCTGGATTGGACCATTGCCCATGCAGAATACTTTCACCAGGTGAATCGTCCTCCCAAACTAATTGGCCATCATTTTTATTTATGGCTATAAAACTTGGGGCCAAAGGTGACGGAATGTGAATATGCCCTTCATCAACACCATTACTCGTTTCAACAAATAATAGATCCCCAGCCCCAACGGGTGAGCATGTTGCTAGATTATGGGGAAAGACATCTAATTCTTCCATCATATCGTAAACCCAAACAATATCACCATCAATTGGAGTTGTATCACTTTCCTCGGTATAAGGACCATCATTTTCACCATCTAGAAATCCTTCGGTATCAATGCAAACTACTTGGCAACGGTTAGATATGTAGTATATTCGATCGCCTTCAATATAAGGGGCTGAGCAGATACCTTGCTGAGGCCAGTCATTAACTCGACCAGCAGAAAGTTTAGTATGTGTAATTTGCCAGAGAAATTTTCCATCATCTTCATTAAAGGCGATCAATACCCCACGATCCCCTTTCAGTTTAGGGTTGTAAGAAGCCTGATTATTAGTACCAACAAAAATTTTACCTTGGTGAATAATCGGACCAGCATAGCTTTGAGAACCGAGCTGAGCCACCCATTTGATACTAGTTCCATTATCAACATCCCATTCAGAAGGTAAATCAGTTTCCGATGAAACTAAATTTCGATCAGGGCTAAACCCCCACATAGAGGTTTCATCTGACTGATTAACTGGGTGTTGAGCGGCCGTAACTGATAAACAAAGTAAACACAACAGATTATTAATAGCCAAGTAAAATGACTGTTGAAAGAGTGGCCTATTTTTGTTCATAATGATTTACTCTCCTCCCTTGCTAGCTTTAATTTCCAGATTGTCGTAGTGAATTTCAGCAGACGAATAACCGTAAATGCCTGGGCTACCAGTTTCATTGGCTAGTGGATCTACTACTTCAATGCTCCATTCGTTTGGTTCTGCTTGACCTGTTACCCAAACTTTACCTTTAACTTTTGCTTGGCCATCATCTACCTTCACTTGCATTTTCATTGTGTACCAGACATTGACATCCCATTCGAAGTCGACGTGCTTTGCCATTCGTAAATCGGATGACCAAGACCGAACTTGTAATCTTTGATGAATTCCTTGCATGTCTAGGATATAGCGATTCGCGACTAATCCCATATCTGGTATTCGCCTTTTATTTTTACTACCTTTCAGATCGACTTGTATAGTGTAGTCGCTCATTTCGGGTGTACCAATAAAAACAACTGAACGATTAAGTCCTCGTTTGACTGGCGGTTTCACCAAAATCCTATTGTTCCCGTTTTGACGAACAAAGAATTTGCTCCCAGCACCAATCCAATGAGTAGGAAATGTATCCAAGTCAACCTGTTCAAAATCTTCTAGCCAAGGTAGTGGAGCTATAACACGAACACGTGAGGTGGCTTTAGAACCATCCATCTGAGCAGTAATTGTCCCTGAATGACTTGTAGCGTCTGCATTTAGAGTTAATATTCCACTGTCAATTGTGCCTGATAAACCTTTATTAGACCAACGGACTTGATCAAGTTGAAGTGGTAATCCCTCTTTGTTACTCTCAGAATTGCCAAAAGAGCGCAGGTCGAAAGTCAGTTTCTGTCCAGGTTTCATAACAACCTCAGCCGGAACCAAACGAAGATTCGCAGGTACTTGCTTTGAACGACCTAAGCAATAAATCCCTTCTTCGGTAGTAAAGAAGATTCGACCGTTGGCTACTGCTGGCGAGCCATAAATTTCAGCATAACGTTGTTTTTCTTTTTCGCTTCTTTTTATACTTTCATTGATTCTTAATTGAACAGTACTAGCAACTTCAACTCCGCTTGGCCCAACTGATAGAATATGAAAATGGCCATTCACTTCGGTAACATAAATTTTACCATCTGCCCAGATGGGAGAACCTTTTCCAACTGTACCGATATTATGGATCCAATGCTGGTCTCCGGTCTTAGAATCAAAGGCATAAAGATTGGCTGAATGATCAACCACATACAATCTTCCGTCATGCAAAGCAGGTGAACTATAGCCGGCTTGACAACCATCAACTCGCCAGACTTCGTGAGTCTGGGTGATATCTCCGGCCCCCCGACCATCGATGCAAACGACTCTTCCCATTACAGTGTTATCGATATTTTCTTCTCCGTGAGAAGCGTAAATCAAATGCCCATCAGCGACTACTGATGCATTTAATCCCCGTTGTTTACTAAGAGCAAATTTCCAAATTGACTTGCCTGTCCGAATATCCATAGCATATACCGACCCGTCAGCATTACCTGCTATCAGAAGGCGACGGTCGTTAATCGTAGTAACAATAGGTACGGAATAAGTCGTATCCTTCGGTGGACCGCCAGGTGTGGAAACCCAAATTACCTCACCAGTATTCTTATCGAAGGCAAAATATCGATGTCTACCTGGGGCCTGACTCCCCCAGCTTGTGTTTAGGTAGCTAATAATGACTAGATTTCCATCAATGAATGGTGTGTGTGTCCGACCTCCATAGCCAGAAATCCGGCCAAATGTCTCTGTCAAAGATTTTTCCCACAATTTTTCTCCGTCACTAGTAAAAGCAAAAAACATACCTTGGACGCCATGTACATAAACATTACCAGTTTTAGGATCACCAACAGGACTTGCCCAACCAACTCTGTTGAAAGGAATTGTTGTATGAAACACATTGAATTTATAATCCCAGAGTAAGTCACCATTTTTACAGAAAAACAAGCGATTTGTTCCTGCTCAGTTATCTCCCGACCACTTCGTCCTATGACATAAACCTTATCATTCATCACTATAGGTGTTGAGCGGCCGACAAAATCAGCCTTCCACAATAGTTGATCGCCGCCTTCTTCCCACTGATCTATTAAGTCTATTTCTGACGAGGTTCCATTTTGATTAGGGCCTCTCCAATGCGGCCAATCAGCGCTGTTAATATTAGTTATTAGTATGCAAAAGAAACACATCAAAACCAAAATCCGCATATTACTCCTCCGAACGTGTACCTAATTTTATTGAATAACCTTCAGTGGAATTATTAAATTTAATTCCGAATTGCATAAAGTGCTTTGTAGCTACGTAAATAAAGCGTACCATCTGCGATGGCTGGCGAAGCCGATATTTCTTCGCCAATTTCATTCTTTGCCAGTACCTCAAAGTTTCTACCAGCTTTAATCACTGTTACTAATCCGTCTCTAGAAGTGAGATAAACTTTCCCATCAGCATAAATAGGGGAAGAACGATGCCGGTTGTTATGAGTCCGTCTTTGGTATATCTCCTCACCTGTTTCCGCTGACATGCAAATTAGAACACCATTCTCACGGCAAAGGTAAACTAAACCGTCATGGATTAGAGGCGATGGAACATCGGGTGTATTATCGTTTCTCTTCCAAAGATGACTATCCGACTGTTCCGTTATTCGCCCTGTAGCTGATGGGCTCAACCCAATCACAGGTCCATTTTTAGCGGACGGTACTACGATCAGCCCAGGTATAATAGCCGGTGTTGCAACAAAACGAAGGCTAGGATTATAACGGGCTTTACTGTTGAGTCCGCCACAACGCCAAATTTCACTACCATCAGTCAGCCGATGACCACTGATATAATCAGCAGCATGAACGATTATAAATTCTTGTTTATCATCCCTATACAAGACAGGAGATGCATAGGAATGCTCACATTCTGAATGAGCATCGCTAAGACGTTCATGAACCCAAATCTCTTCTCCTGTCATTTTATCCAACGCTATGAGCAAGCCAACCGACTCTTGATCTTCTTTCCGTTTTTGCTCAGCATCTTCATCTACCAAAGACAAATTACTATGATTAAGTTGCAAATAAAGCCGATCACCATCTACTATCGGTGAAGAAGACATCACAAAATAAAGGGAAAATTCACCATACCATTTTTCCAAATTCCCTTTCCAAATTTCATTACCCTCAAAATCGTAACAACCAATATGTCCAGTACTAACATAGGCCCACACATACTTACCATCAGTACAAGGAGATGGTGAGGCACAATTACCTTCATTGCCTCGAGCATTACGATTCCCGGAACCAAGTTTTTTCTGCCAAAGTTTTTCACCACTGGAGTTCAGACATATCAATAGTAAATCGTCTTCGTTCTCGGAAGCCGAAGTTAAAAAAATTCTATCTTGCCAGACAATAGGTGTAGAACCCGCCGGGCCAGGTAAGGGAATTCGCCAAGACACATTTTCAGTTTTCGTCCAGCGTGTGGCAATGCCGGTCTCGATACTAACTCCATTAGAATTAGGCCCACGCCATGAAGGCCAATTCTCAGCCATCACCAATAGCGGCGAAACGATCAATATTGCGAGGCAAGTAAACAGAAACGATGTATCCAAACGTCTCATTTTCAACTCTCCCTTAAATGATTTCAGGTCAATTTTCTCTACGAAAACATGAAGCCAAATTATAACAATCATCTACATGATCAACAATAAAAAGAAAAACCGAGTGGCCAACTCAAAAATTCAATAGCGTATAACGCGATTGTTATTCAGCCTGATTAGATAACTGACGCAAGTGAGCAACAACTGATGTTGATAGCCCTTGTAGATCATAACCTCCTTCTAGCACAGAAACAATATGACCTCGACAGACTTGGTCTGCAATTTCCTGTACAATTTTAGTCAGATCGGCAAATCCTTCTGACGTCATATTCATTTGAGACAGAGGATCTCGCTCGTGGGCATCAAAACCAGCTGAAATAAAAATAAATTCTGGTTTGAATTCAGTCAATTGAGGTTGTAGAACTTTTCGGAATTTCTCCGTATAATCAGAGTCTCCACTGTAAGGCGATATTGGACAATTCAATGTTGTACCAACTCCCCGCCCGGTTCCTTTTTCTTTAAACAATCCAGTACCAGGATACAATGGAGATTGGTGTATAGAAAAATAAAAGACTGATGGATCTGAGTAAAAAATATCTTGTGTTCCATTACCATGATGTACGTCCCAGTCAATTATGGCAATTCGATCTAGCCCGTGTTTTTTTTGTAAATGCCTCGTTGCAATCGCAACACTATTAAACAAACAAAAACCCATAGCTCGAAAGGCTGTCGCATGATGGCCTGGAGGGCGCATCAAGGAAAATCCATTGTCAATAGTTTTATCGACAACCGATTCTGATAATGAGATGGCAGCTGCTACTGACAGTAGAGCTACTTGATAAGAATCCTTTGCGACGGGTGTGTCATATTCCAAAGGATCTTCAGTTTGACAATGCTTATAGACTCGATCAATATGCTCTTTAGCGTGAACATAGGCTAGTTTTTCTTCGTTAATGGGTACCGATTCTACTGGTACCAGATTTAGGTTTGCTTGCTCAATAGCAACCAGGCAGGACCTAATTCGATCAGACCTCTCAGGGTGTCCTACTCCGGTGTTATGACCTAGACAGCGATTATCGGTTGTAATTCCACATTTCAGCATTACTATTCCTCTTGTCTCATTGTGGTTGTAACTTCAACTGTATCTATTGAAAATGAACGTTAATAGGTACTGCAACGCCTGTAATATTAATCAAAACTATTTTTTAAAAACCTAAATTGACCTTAGTATATCCTCATGATAGAATCGATGATTGCTGAGTAACGTCCCGAAACCAAAGAGGTATCATATGAGAGACTTTGCCTTTACTGGTGGTCGACCTGATCCCGGTACATTTCCAACTCAAGAACTTATCACCGCAAGTGCCAAAGCTTTAGAGAAAATCGGTAGTGATCTTGTTAACTACCCAGGAGAAGACGGAAATCTACAACTGAGAGAACTGGCTTCTCTACGCTTTCAACGGAGAGAGGGGATACCTCTGTCCCTGGACAACATTTCACTAACCTCTGGTTCGATGCAGGCACTAGACTTAATATTTCGTGCTTACTTGAACCCAGGTGATATTGTACTTACTGAAGAACTTGTTTATAGTGGCACTTTGGGTTTATTAAAGCACTTGGAAGCTGATATCGTTGGTATACCTCTCGATTACGCTGATGGAATGGACATGATGGCACTTGAACAGCAATTAAACAGACTAAGAGTAGAAGGGAAATGTCCTCGGCTAATCTATGTGACTTCTAACCACCAGAACCCAACTGGAGCAATCCTGACTCTCGATAGACGAAAACGACTTCTCGAATTAGCCGACGCATTTGATCTATTGATTATTGAAGATGACTGTTATGGTGATATTGACTTTGTTCCCAATGTAACTCCAGACTCATTATACAAGCTGGATCCATCCAATCGAGTAATTTACGTGGCATCCTTCTCCAAAATCTTAGGGGCAGGAGTCCGATTAGGCTATTTTGTAGCTTCATCCTCACAACGGAATCAAATCCATTCTGGACGTTGGGATTTAGGAACAAGTGCCCTTGCTAGTGCCATTGTAGCTCAATTTTTCACTGATCATTTGGAAGAACACTTAGAGAAAACAAATTTAGTAGTAAAAACTAAATGCCAAGCTGTACTCGACACACTTGATTCTAATGTTAGTGATCTATGTACTTGGACTGAGCCACGTGGTGGACTTTTCTTGTGGATCGAACTTCCTCAAGAAACTGACATGAATAAATTAAGGAAACTAGCTGGGCAAAAAGGTATCGGATTTAGTCCCGGTAGCGCATTTCACTACCGGCACGAACCAATAAAAGCCATCCGACTAGCATATGCCTATTGTGCAGCAGAAAAAATTCCACAAGGTATTACATACCTATGTCACGCTATCCGGGAGGCCCAACGATAAGAAACTATGACTCAAACTAATCAAACTTCGCCATGTCGATCAAAACACGCTTGACTTCCACGCTCAGGTCCAACAAATTATTTTTCACGAGATCCACCTCACTACGAAGTTCTTTGAATTCTTTTTGGCTAGTTTTGACGTATCCTGTCAATTGGTCAAAAGTTTTCTGATTGTATGTTTGCCGAAATCGAATGACGGTCATTAACAAGACAAATGAAAAAATTAAACCCAAACAACCCAAAAGAAGGATGACCCATTTCATTTCGATGAACCAGGGTTGAGGAATCTTTGCCAGTTCAGCAACTTTTTCTAGTTGTTGCAGATTTTCGTCTTTAGCTTGTTTAAGACCATCAACAAAACCTTCATTGTATCCGGCGTGATATCCTTTTTCGTAGGCCTGATCAATTTTTGACTGTCCGCGGTAATTGAGGCATCCTGTAGCAGAGAGTATAACTACCAAAAACCAAATCTGACCGAAGTAACAGCCAATATGGGCATATACCCTTTTGGATTGATAATTACTCAATAAAAACAGTTTGCCTGTCAGCTGACGAATAACAGATGACCATTGACACTGGTTCCTGTCCATTGTTGGTCGCATTGTGTTTGACGCCCTGTGGAATTCTTAGCATCATTCCTGCTTTCAGTTGGTGAACTTCACTGCTTAGGCTATGTTCACATTGGCCAGAGATCACATAAATTAGCTCTTCACAGTTTGGGTGGTAGTGAATAGGGTTAGACTCCCCAGGATTGATATGAACAATACCAAAAGTCATCTGTGCTTGAGAGTCAATCTGGCTATTACATAACCATTTAATTGCTCCCCAATCGAAATCGAGACTAGCTTGTTTATCCATATCTGTAAGGGTAGTTACCGGTTGACATTCACCCAAAATTTCAAGTACTTGTTCTGGTGGACGACCTAATGCTACTTGATCACCATTAACAACAAGAGGCCTCTCAATCAGAACAGGGTTGTTAAACATTATTTGACACCACTCTTCATCAGTCAATTGATGATCAATTGATAAACCTAATGAGTCAAATTTATTTTCTTTAGATCGGATAATGTCTGTTGGTCTAACTGATAACCCCTGGCACATCCCGTATATTTCAGCTGCTGTTGGTGGATTCTTCAAGTAATTTATGATATTAACTGGCAGGCCACGTTCTTGTATGAGTTGTAGCGTAGCTCGGCTTTTACTACAATCTGGGTTGTGGTAAATCTTTAGATCAGCCATTTTGTGTACTCCTCCGTTGTCAACTCAAGATTTGGCTTCATACTGATCAATAAGCGATTCAAACTGCAATGTCCAACCAATTTCATCTAAACCGTTGAGAAGACAATATTTCTCAAAATCACCAATATCAAAACCATACGTTTGATCGTTGGGTGTTTCTACTTGCTGATTTTCTAAATTGACAGTTAGTTGGTAACTCTCGCTTGCTTCAATTTCGCGCATCAAGACTTCTACTACTTCAACACCCAAGACTACCGGCAAAATCCCGTTTTTATAGCAGTTGTTTTTGAAAATATCTGCGAAGGAAGGAGCGATAATAACCTTAAATCCATAATCTAATAGTGCCCAGGGAGCATGTTCTCTCGAACTTCCACATCCAAAGTTAGCTCCAGCCACCAAAATACTTACATCACTATAACGATCTCGGTTGAGAATGAAATCCGTGTTGATACTCTCATCGTCGTTATAACGCCAATCAAAAAACAAAAACTCTCCAAATCCACTACGCTCTATACGTTTCAGAAACTGCTTGGGAATAATCTGATCCGTATCAACATTTATATAGTCAAATGGCAAAGCGTTACCAGTATGAACCTTAAAGGCTTCCATGGTAGACCTCCAATCTTACTCAAATTTTACCAGTCGTAGTTCCAATCCCACTCTAAACCTAGGTCAGTTATCATCTGAAGATCGTCTTCTGCAGATCTCCCTCCTGTTGTCAGGTAACTACCGACCAAAGTGGCACTGGCGCCAGCCATGAAGATCATAGACTGAAGGTCCCGCAGGTTAGGTTCTCGACCACCAGCAACCATAATCTCCTTGTTTGGTAAAACAAAACGAAATACTGCAATCGTTTTTAGTATTTCCATCGGTGGGAGGGGCTCATTATTTTCTAAAGGTGTACCATCGATATGAACTAGAAAGTTCAGAGGTACTACATCAACGTCTAGTTCTTGTAACTCAAGAGCTAACTCAATTCGTTGTTCTAGACTCTCACCCATTCCGAAAATCCCACCACTACAGACTCTCAAACCTGCAGACTTGCAATGTTTAATTGTATTAATCCGATCCTGGTGGGTGTGAGTGGTGCAAACTTGGCCGAAAAAGCTATTGGCTGTTTCTAAGTTGTGGTTATATACTGACAACCCAGCATTTTTTAGTTTTTCAGCTACTGCTGGCGATTCAATTAAACCGAGAGACGCATCAGCGCGAACTTTTCCACCTTTTGATAATTCTTCGATTCTTTTGCAAACTTGATCTAACATTCGCCCCTCGCGCAAACCGCGCCACGCAGCTACTAAACCGAGTGCCTGTGCTCCATTAATTTCTGCCACTTGGCTGGCATCGGCTACTGTATCTTGATCAAGAAATTTATAAACGGGGCTTTCAGTCTCATAATGGGTCGATTGTGCACAGAAACCACAATCTTCGCTGCATCCACCTGCTTTGGCATTTACAATCGAACACAGATGGATTCGATTTCCCTTGAAGTGTTGACGAATTCTGTTTGCCCAAGATAAGAGATCAAAAACGTCGGCCCCATCTGTTTTGATTAGCGACAGTCCCTGATCAAAGTCAATCTGGTGCCCGTCCATAACCTTCTGGCCAAGATGCTGAATGAAATATTGCTGATTCAAGTCGGTTCCTTATTTTTTCAAAAGGTGGGTTTTTGGCTGATCGTAGATTAATCCAATATTTTGAAACATACGTACGATATTGTGAGACAAAAAAACTCATTTATTTTAACCAATTTTGCAATTTTGGTCAAGACCAATACATCAAAGCATTTCACGAGTGAAAGTATAGAATGGTTTGAGCCAATCAGCATAAAATATGCCACTAGTATAGGCCCAATAACTCAACTTAAGTATGGATACAGTTATAAGCGAAACCATCAAGACAAAGACCAGCAACCAATCTTGCAAGCGGAAGTTTAACTCATTTAAGTAGGTTCGTTTAGCAAAATTTTGAGATGAGAACGATCGACTTTCAATCGCTTCACTCATTTTTGTTGTCCTGCGAATATTATGTACCAAAATCGGGCGTACAACACCAATCAGGTATCGTAGCGTTGTTACTGGGTTGGCGTGAAAATGACGAGCGCCTCGCAATTGCTGAGAACGAAATACGAGTTCTGTTTCCTTGGCTAACATTGGCAGATAACGGATAGCTGTGATAACCATAAAAGCAATGGGAAAAGGTACGCCTAATCGAACCAAACCTAATAATAGATCTCTTGGTTGGGTTGTCGTAACAACAAAGGCTCCAATGATTACTACCATTGAAAAACGAATTGATTGGCGTAAACCATACAAAACTCCCTCTTGGTATAAAAAAATGCCATCAGTTAGTGGACCAACTACTGGCAAAGTTCGAGGAATGAGAGTGAGTATAGGTGTGCGAGGGTACTGATCGTAGAAAAGCCCCTGACTATAAGCTGTCGCCCACGTACCAACAAATAATAAAATAATTAACGAACCTACTCTTCGTCTAGATCTTGGTTGACTTAATACTAATCCTAACCCAGATAACAAGCACAAACACATTACCAAAACGCCATCCAATAGAATGGCTAGAATACTAAAAACAACTAAGAGTATAACCTTGGTCCGTGGATCTAAAAGTTCCGTAGATCCTAGAAACTGATTCCTTGACACAAGTCGGTGGATCAAGCGTGAATATCAGTCGTAGGCACCTTTTTGATGGTCGCCCAAAAGCCTACGTTGCCGATCAGTAGCCCCTTCTAACACATGTGGCTCAAACTGAAATTTATTCAGATAGGGTGGGAACTTTTGTGTAATCATCCTCTGAGCGTAATGAACCTGAAGCAAGTATCGATTCTCGTTACTAGTGTTAGCAGTACCTCTATGCCAAACTTCACTACGAAAAATTACAACATCTCCGGCCCCACACAAAATGCTCAATTCCTCTGACGGCTCGGGTCGGTTTTGTTTTACGTGGGTACCGGGAACAAACTTGGTTGGTCCCAAAGCTTCATACATATCATTGAGGTAAAAGTGAGCGGTAGTAATAAAGATGGGAATTCTTACCCGTGGATCAGCCGTAATATCATCGGGTAGAGAAACCGGCTTCCAATCGGTATGCAAAGTTTGATCAGGCCGACCTGGACCGGTCACCCAAGCCGTCATCCCAATCACATGACAATCGCTACCGTGAACACCTTCAGCAATCTCAATCACACCTTTTATGTCGAGACAATCAAAGAATGATCTATCTCGATTGAAAGCATTGTTGATGTGTTTTTCGAGAAAGACTTCAGGTTGAGCGGCACGATCTCGGTCAAAACTTTCAGATATCCCCTCCAAGTGGTCCATTTGGTATTTCAATTCGGCTACTTGTTCAGGTGTTAATGCCTGTGGAATATATGCGTAGCCAATTTGGTGCATAGCTTCGATTTGATCTGTAATCTGAGAATGGTGAATAAGTGGTGCTGTAGATGCCATTTGATTTAGACGTAGGTCTCTCCTGCTTTTATATATTGAGTTACTGCAAAAAAATTGGGTCTCCGTTCATGGGTTGATTATACCCAACTCTACTGATAACCGACAAACCTTGACACCCACGTCGCTTGGTAATTGGGTACCATTTTCAAGGTAGTCTTTCCGTCCCTGACAACTCTCTTTTTTTGACCATTGTACTAGGCCTTTTTGAAGGAAGGTTTGTACTGGACGTAGATGTTTTTTCAAAGAATCAAATTGGTCAAATAACCAACTTCCGTAAGGTAGAATAGCTATAAAATTCAGTTGATCCACCCAATGATTTGGCACGTCAAACGAAATCGAAACCTAGGGGGTAAAACATTTCAAATTGGAATAAGTAGTTCGAGTTGGTTGGTGCTTGTTTAGCTATTTTTTACCCAATTTCGATTCTATCAGATCAGTTGAGTCGTTGCAATGAAGAAAATAATTTACTAGGTGCCTCTTGACCCATTTTGCTAATCTTGTTAAAATTTAACACCTATTTTGATTAGAGAAGCTAAGTAAAAAAACGCATACATGTCATTCAATCCCAATCAGGTCAGAGACTCGGCCTCTCACATTCGCATCACTGATTTTCAAGCATATCCGATGGGGCAAAAAGCCTACGTGAAGATTGTAACCAACATGGGAGTTGAAGGTTGGGGCGAAATCAATAACATGGAAACGAAAATTGCTTGCCAATTATCAGTCTCACTATCAGAAATGATAATTGGTAAAAATCCAACTAAGATTGAGCATCACTGGCAACGACTGTTCAGAGCACACCGAAATTTGAGAGGTGGAGGACTTATGGTTCATTGTATCTCAGCCATCGACATGGCCCTCTGGGATATCGCCGGTAAACTGTGGAAAGTTCCTGTTTATCGGTTACTCGGTGGCCCATGCAGGAAAAAGGTCTGGTGTTACCCTAGCCCAAAGGCCATTAAAATCGGACCGGGGAGTCCAAAGCCATTTGCTGGTACCCCAATGGAAATTACTGATTTAGTTAATCGTGTTAGAAAAGCTAGAGAACAAGTCGGGCCGGGTGGTGCAGTAATGTTTGATGCTCATAGTTGCTTACCTCCTCCAATCTTGCAACAATTTGCTGGCCAACTTCAATCGGATGATTTGCTTTTTTTAGAGGAACCTTGGCTACCGGGAAATATAGAAATGATGCGAAAAATTCGTCAATCTGTTTCGATTCCGTTAGCCACTGGTGAGCGAGACCGCACTATTTGGGAAGTTAGACAAATATTGGAAGCTCAAGTCGTTGATGTATTACAACCCGATTGTGGGCATGGTGGAGGCATAAGCCAGATGAAGAAAATTTCTACACTAGCAGAAGCACATCATGTTCCTCTCGCGCCACATTGTACCATGTCTAATCTAGGCTTAGCCGCAAGCCTTCATGTCTCGGCCTCAGTACCCTTTTTCCTGATCCACGAAGGATACGACAATGTTTTACCAACTAATATTGCCAACCGATCTTGGCAGATGGATGTAGATGGATATTTTTCTCTACCCGAAGGTGTTGGGTTAGGGATTGAAGTAAATGAGTCAGCAGTGATTGAGTTTAGCCAAAACCCTTCTAAACAATTCACTTGGCCTGACAATCGCTTAGCTGATGGATCTATCGCTGATTATTAAGCCAAATCGATAAGTTGAAAATATAGATGGTACTTGGAAAAGTAGAGCGAAGTGGGTCGGGTTAATTTTGATGATATAAACTAACATCAAAAACAAAAACCTCTATTGCTGACCGTTAATTATTCGAGACTTTTTCTTTTCTTGTGTCAATATTCTACGATTAGACTGACTGGAATTATTCTATTCCAGACTTTTCAGTCTAGAGGGAAGATTCAATACAGAATACTCGTTCATCGGTATGGTTAATGGGTTCCCGAGTCGTACAGTAAAACAGACATGTTGATTCGGCCACATAGTACACAGCCCTTAATGTAAAAGTGAAGACCGAAAAAAAATAATATCCTCTGATATCAGTGTCGAAAACTATTTTATACACCTAGCTATCAGTAATATCTAAGGATTTAGTGGTACACAAAATTATTTTATGATAATTTGTCTACCTTTCGATTTGTACAAACACGAACGTTAACCTCTGACATGAATTTAGTTATCAATCAAGTTAAATAAATAAACTATATGCAAGTTTTAGATTTACACGGGGTAAGACACAAAGAAGTTTCAGGCTTGGTAGAAAATCTAATCCGTTCCTCAAAAGAACCAATATTCAAGATAATTGTCGGAAATAGTAACAGAATGCTAGAACTAGTATCAGAAGTTCTGTCAAAACACTCTTTTAAATATGATTATGAAAACTGGTCTAATATGGGATCGATAATCGCTTACAAAGACATTGAGTAAAGAATTCCATAACGATAAAACGAAAAGTTCATTTTATAATAAACATACTGGTGCAGTTTAATTAGGACGTGAATGTACGATATACCTATGCTTAGACATATTTACTATTGGGCTTTCGTGTGAACTTGATGGCTTCTTTATATAAACACCCATTAGTATGGAGATTATTAACACTAACGACTAAAGCCAGATACCTTATGAAAATTTTGCTGGAACTTTACCTACTAATCCTGAAAACTATCTCGACAGCAGACAAGCATATTTAGTCTTGTCTTCTAACTAGAAATCAAGACTCGCAGCTCCTATCCACCAGTCGCTTTGCAGGTCGCTATATCGGGCAACTTCTAGATGGATGAATTTTAGTAAACGAAGATCTCCCCCCATTGTTAAAAACCCCTGATTATTACCAACTCGTAAGCCAACCTCAATAAACTGGTCAGGCAACAAGCGGACCTCAGCTCCTAAATGAAGGTTGTCACTTAGCTGGTCTAGGACATAACCACCCAAGGCATCATCCCCATTAGGGTTATCATATGTGGCTGCAAGAGTCATATCTAACAGAGTATTGGTCTTTTTAAGCAAGTTCAAAGGTCGTACTGCCATTGAAATAGCAACATTGGGTGGAAATGTCTTTTCACCAATACCTCCAACTAAGTTCCGCCCAACTATACCTAGATTCAGCCCATCAAATGGCATGACAATTGTACCGAAGTCGATACTATAGCCAAACTGGCGGTCGATATTTTCTTGAATAAAATCGGTAACACTTTGGTTGGGACCTAGATCGAAATATTCTTCCGTAAATTGCTTAGGATTAAGAAGATCTGAAATAGTAAAAGGATCATCCACATCGCTAAATTCGCCCCTACCAATTAGGCGGGCTGTAGTACCAAAATGAACAGATTTTAGAAACGGCTGGTTTAAATCTACACGATAAGCTAGAGAAGTAGCCAAGGCGCCTTGACCTACCGATCGATAGATAACTTCATCATCTAACATCCGTAGAATTGGATCCGGCCAAGGAACTCCTTTTTTAGCTAGACGAAACTCAGTCAAGGTTTGGAAGTAGAGAGAAAAACCGAGAGCCATCTGTTTATCAACCATAGGAACAGATAAACCAAAACCGAGAAAGTCGATGTTAACTCCCAAATGCTTCGAAGATAAATTACCAACTTCTTCTACTAATTTTGACCTAGCGGATGCTACTGCTGGGTCAAACAGTGGGTTAGCAGAATTGGTTAATGGAGAAACAACATCATCGAGAAAGGTTTCCATACTCAGGGCTTGGTCGAAAACATCTTGTGTTATTCCCCCTCTAATTGGTAACAACTGAAAGGAAATTTTGTTAATTTGTGTTAAACCAGCGGGGTTATAATGAATAGCTGAAAGGTCATTAGCAATGGCTTCATAGGCATTTCCTAAACTAGCAGGTCTCAATCCTCGATACAAAAATAGTGGTGTTTCATCAGCTGAAACTGGGCTTGGTAGACATAGAAAAAAAATAGAGAAGCCTAAAACCATTAGCCTCAAAAAGGCTGCTAATTTTTGATAGCTCATGTTCTACAACTCCTTATTGACTTACCAGTTGACGGATTCGGGCTTCAACTTCGTCTCGGTTACTGATCGAAAAGCCCCATTTACTGACTTCATCGAGTAACTTGTTTGTAAATATATCAGCCACATTTTCATTTAGATTTTGAATTGATGTCGCCAAATCAGGCGCCAATTGCTTCGCCATTTTTAGACCTTGGTCTAAATGGTATAATGCGTCTTGCCTGCTAATTCTTCGATCTATTAAAGTTGCCTGATTTTGAATTAACTTCCCGTATACATCTTTGGTACCCGGCTGTTCTATAACCCTAATTCTAGCACTAGTCAAAAGTGTTACGGCATCAATAATTACTTGCCGCTGTTTTATACTAAATTGAAGGAGGTATTCTTCGGGCTCCAAATTATCAAATTGTTTTTTGGCTGATTCACTCAAGTGAAAATCGTATTGTCCCTCTATAAAGTCAATCTCGAACAGGTCCCCTTTTTCAGTTTGTAATTTACGTAAGGCATCTGACAAATAGAAATGAGCTAAATTGACGTGCATCAAAATTTGATCAGTCTTGGAAAGAATAGAGTTACTTCCCACTTGAAATGGGCTAGTTGTTATTGCTACATTAGTCATAATAGGTGTCTCAGCACCCGAAGCATCTAGTACCAAGTACATCGCGGCTATCGCATCTTGAATGGCAGGTTCAGGGATGTTCTCAAGCTCTTCTGGACTGGCTAAAATGGTCTCCAGATTACCTAAATCACCAAGTTCTGACAGATCAATACCTAAACCTGTTTTATCTATGGCTGACTGCGCTATAGAAAATGCCTTTTGCACTTCGACTTCCCTGGGATCTTCGTCTCCTAAGATTGGCCGCTCGACTCGGTCTTC
>JACLAC010001307.1_pt1 | contig 18081 bp, 29 predicted proteins | sample 8027881 | NCBI WGS metagenome assembly JACLAC01 (sample SAMN15725517, study PRJNA655200) | protist metagenome | isolation source: fluorescence activated cell sorting (FACS) single amplified genomes of... | place: Spain: Blaines Bay Microbial Observatory, Mediterranean Sea | collected 2016-01-19 | reverse complement strand
GCTTCGTTGTGCTTTGTGGCTGGGTTGGTGGTGGGGTCTTGATCGGCATCGCGTTGAGACTGCATTTGGCATGGCTGCCGGTGGCGATCTTCCAGTCATCAGGCCTGGTATGCTTACGCGGATGGAGTACACGGACGAGCCAAGTCTTTGGCATCAGTGATTCATGATCGCCAAGAGTTGCCCAGCTACCGTCCAGAAGTGGCCGATCCACAGGCAAGCTGCTGGTGGATTCTCATTCCCGACAACGGTCTCTACCCGTGCGCAGTGGGAGGCGATCCACTGAGGGGTTTCCTACGGCACAACACCGAGGGAGTACCCATCGAGGACTCTGCGGCGGAGCGGCGTGGACCAACCCCAGTGGTACGGGTTCAGACGAGTCCCACACGATCTCGGGTGTTTCAGATTATCTCGCAGTCCGAGCTCACTGACGAGTTGGTCGACGAGCCTGAGTGCGTGCGCGGGCCTTTCATGGCAGAATGCATGGCCGATACTGGCGGCCGTTTTCCGCAGTTCGGGATCAGGTTGCAGTGCTTGGCGTATTTCGTATCAGCGGATACTTCTCGCATCGAATGCCAGAACTCCTGGATACGTCGTTCATTGATAACGTTACCTATGCACACTCATGGTTTGGATTTGCGGCCTCTCAGCGAGTCCTGGATCACTCACTAGTTGCATGAGGTGGCAGTGGCCTCTGGTGTGACGGCGTCGCGGGTCGGGAATGACGAGGCGACGCCTACCGATGCGGGCAGTTATGTTCTCAACGACCCAGGCAACAGCCCTGATGATTGCAAAGCTTTTGGGGGTGGGACTTGGCGCGCCTTTGTCCATGACAACTGTTGCAAGCTCCACGACGTCGCAACAACATGCAGTGCTGCGTATCGCGCCTTGTCTCCGATGCACTGGCACTTTATGTCGGGGTTGGGAAAACTGCACGCGAACGCCATGCGCTGGGAGCCCCATTATATGTGCGTGGAACGAAAGTGGTGGAGACTGCGCGTGCGACAGAGACCGTCTGGCAGTGTTGGGACATGTGGACTCGCAGCAAGATGGATGGACAGGAACCTCGCCCTCGCAATCGAGATCGTGCAGGATTCTTTAATCCCACACGGATTGGTGGCAGCGGCCAGATCTCACGCGCGGGTTCTTGCTTTGCAACGGCAGCGTGCGGATGCCGATGCGCAAGAAGAGCTTCGAAAATTTTGCGCTATGCGCTCTGACTCCGCACGCTGGTGGCTGGGCACCACTGGCGAAAACAATTGTGTGTTCGTTTTGAAGCCTTTGGCAGTCGCATACGCCGCCACACGCATGGACAGTCATTGGATAGAAGTCAAACAGAACCACATGGGCCACAATCTTGGTGTTTTTGGGAAGGAGTGTCACAATATGATCATGCATGACGAATGTGATCCGCTACCGCCCGAGGCGGACGCGCGTCTCTTCGCGAATATGTGGCGTTGCTGGCGAGTTGGTGTTTGTCTGTGTTGCGAGAATGGCACGGAACTCAGATCTTTGCGGAATAGTGTTCTCCGCGTTTTGAAGGCGAATCACATATGTCATGCCGATCGCGCGGAGCGGAAAGAGGGGAACGTCCGTGTGTACCTTCACGGTGCTCATCCTCCTGCCCTCGATGCGGGACCCAGCGGGTCCGATGGCCCTGTTCAACCCTCTCGGGAGATCGCCTCTGCTGATCCCGCGCTCAAGAGCGTGACGATTTTCGGCATCGACGATGGTGTACATACCCTGCAGAGATCCTGCGCGTGGGAATGTGATTGCAAGTCCCTCTCATTTCTGGATCGTCGCTACACCTGGCCGGTCTCGTTCTTGTCGTTGTTGCAGTGCAATCGGCCTCTGGCCTGTTTGTTGCCGAGCGAGGTGTTGGTTGCAGCGCGGGACGGTGGCGCCGAACCAGCGTTTTGGGCCTGTCCGCCTCAAACCCGTGCTCCTCGTGCCCGACGTGGCCGTGGGGCCGACGGGCGTGGACGTGGCAACGGCAACGGTCTCGACATTGGTTCAGTCCTGGACCGCCACGGTCGTGGTCGTGCTCGTGGTACTTCGCTCGCGTTGGCGGACGTGACAGTGGATGAAAGGATACCACCACCACCTTTATGCTGACGCAGGTGCGAAATGTTGAATATAGTTGTAGTTTGAGCCATCACTCGGATTAGTGCGCATGTTCCTGCTATGGTTATGACAATGCTAAATGTAGCGCCTATTTTGCCGTTGTTGATAACGTTATTGCGGCAACACCTATTGTAGCTCAAATGCTGGTCGCGCCATAACCGAACGGTATTCGTGTCGTGCTGGCTCGCGTTCGTGCTGTGGTGATTGTTGTCTGATTGTGGTACCAACTTATTCTAATTGAAGTGCCGATGGTTATCGTGGTCGTGCCAGGTGAACAATCGTGGCTTTCGGCTGTGTCGACACCACCGATCCGTCGCTTCCCATTCCTGGCTCGGACTCGCTCGACGATGTGAATGATGACGCTGAGCCCGACCTGGCCTTGATCTTGTCGCAGCTGAGGAGGCACGGGATGGTTCGCCCATGGAAGATCAGCCGCTTCCTCCGCCAGTGGAGCCGCCAGCCTCCCCCACCCAACCACAATTGCGTCAGGCACGTCGGCCACGAAGTCAAGCTCGTCGATTGACGCTTTTTCCACCCATACGAGTTGTCGGCTGCCTCGGCTGCTTCGACAACAGGACGAGAGGAGGCGAAGGTTACGCTCAGGCTGGATGCGAAGGCGGCCATCAGGTGTTACGACCACGGGCTTTTTCACTTCTGCTTGCAGCAACCCAGCGCATGGCAGATGTGTGCCAACAAAGGTTGTGCATCAGAAGCCGCGCGCCCTTCCTAGTCGAGTTGTCAACAATGACCAGCTGGGCAGGGCGGAACACGCGGTTACCTGTGGCAAGGCGCGATCCACTTTCCGTGCGTTGTGGGCAGAGTGATCTCGAGGCAGGCCAGGGCCACACCGGAGATCCGCGCCGAGAATCGGGAGCCTGCCGTGTGCCAATGCTTCCTGGAGTACTTCATTTCCAACGTGCTCCAGGCAGGCGAGGGCCACACTCGGAGATTCGGCCGAGTGTCGAGAGCCTGCCTTGTGCCCATGCTTCTTGGGGTACTTCATTTCCAACGCGTTGTAGGTTGAAACCAATGACCCAATGCACCTTGGCAATAGCAGCCACTTGAACGTGTGCACGTTGGTGGTGTTTGTGCGACTTCATCTCACGCACGAGAACTATCCACAGACAAGCATTGCAATGCATTCAATTCAACGCGATTCACGCCTTTACCGCTACGATCAACACCATCGTTCGAGAGCTTTATCTGCGTGCCCTCCATAAGTATTGGTACTCGGCGGACCTAATTCAGAGAAGGGTCCTCGAGATGTTTCGTGTGCGTCGCGACAGCTGCACCTTGTCAGACAACGTGGAAGCGTGAGTGTCGATAGCGTCGGTTCTGTGATGGGATGTGAAGGAATGACTGTCTGCTTTATGCGTTTGCGCGTGCGCGCTCGTGGGTGATTTGGGTGTGTGAGTGAGTGAGCGTGTACGAGTGGGAGCTGGGAGCCTGAGCCGGGAGCTGGAGCCAGCAGCAGGGAGCCGGGAGCTGGGACCCGAGCTTTTGACTAGATATTCATGCTGCTTCCCACAGGCTCCCTCCGAGCACAATTATGTTGATGCACATAATTGTGTTGATTCGTTACGATTGAAGTAACATCTAGGCAATTCAATTAGGATCAAGTTGCCTAGCTGTTATGCTGCAGGTTCTGGGACTGCCAGGGACAATCTTGTTCGGTAGAAGTCGTCGAGTTGCTCGGACGGCGTCTTAGCTGTTGCTACTGCTTCTGCTCTTGCGAGTACTGATCGCCAGATGGCGCAATGCTGGTTACGCAAGAATGCTTGCAGTGCCAATAGCAGCATCAAACGCGAAAGAGTTGTGCTCGTAGTCGTGGTGTAACTAGTTGGGCGTCGCCGTCGTCGAACTAGACCGTTGCTGGCATGGGTGAGATCGTCGTAGAAATGGCTGGTGATTCGTAGCACAGTAGCAGCGGGTACGATACATGATGGGACTCCGATCGGTAGGCATGCGGATTGGAAGGTAGTAGTGGCGTCAATCATAGTAGATGTAGTGCAAGTAGTGATGTTGAAGGTGATGTTAGATGTGCAGCGGCACCATGACATTGGGCTGCAAGTCCGTGCGGTTGTTTGTTCCGTTGTTGTCACTGGCGTTGCCGCAGTAGTAGAAAAGCAGCAGTAATCGTATTTGCATCGGCATCTGTATTGGTATTCGTAAAGGGTAGTCTTCATGTCCCTGCCAGCACTCGCACAAGTCGCAGTAGTGGTAGTGGTGGTGGGCAGTCGGCAGTCACCAGCCGTTGTGGTGGAGCTGTTGGTGGAGTGCTGGCAAGTCTACTGCATACCCCTTTCCCTGGGCCTTACTCGCCTGTATGGCTGAGCCCACGCAGCAACAGGCCGCGGACAACACAGCATAACTGATTGCAACCAATAATGAGAAGTCCTAGTCCATTGTCGGTCAAGCATGGCTCCCTGCAGTAAAGGACGCGTAGGGCGCGCTGATTTGCAAGCGGAACAAGCGGCACACCTGTTGGCTGACACTGTTCGGTGGGTGAAAGTGTTGCTATCGAAAGCATACTGGCATATCCAGGCATGAAGTTTAGGATGCGTGGCAAATGGAACGAGCTCTACAGTTTCAGGTCATTCTCGAGCGACGCGTTCGAAGCTTCGGGCGGATTCTTACTGAATCAGAAAGTGTTGGAGGGCCAGGCCGCCACAGTTTGCAGCGCGCACCGTATATCGTACGACCAGTTGGGGAATGGGGGGGAGGGGACGGCTGGTGTACCGAATAAGGGTGAGTATGTCGCACTTCCGTGATCACAATTTTCACAAGATGGCGCCACCGACACATTTGTTGCTCACTGGGCGGGGGTGGAGGGAAGGGGAAATACACGGTGTCGTGCTCGCATATCCTTGAGAAGGGCTTGTCCATGAAGGCGAAACAATGACAAGTTTCAGTGATGACGATTCGCCATTGTTGAAATGCAAGAAAAAGGTTGTTCCTTGCTTTGCTGTTTCGTCGGATGAAGAGGTCCGAACACGTCTGGTGGACATTGACACGATTGCTGATGATCTTTTGCAACGCCGACGAAGCATAATGGCCCAAACAGCAAGTGCCTGCGTCGGACACGAAGCAGGAGAAGCCAGACTACGACAACAAAATCGAAGTTGCTTGCAAAGGGGCTCCTCCAGGCATCGCATGCACCAGCTGAGTGCAACCATATGTCCCAAAGGCCACGAAGGCCATGCACGCCATGGAAAAGAAGAAGCTGGCACCGCAATGTAAAGCTTCACCAACAACCCACGAACGTATCGCCCTTGACGGCCAACGCAACAATCTCGGCCCTGACACGTGCTGAGCATGATGTTGAACGCAAATGCGTTTACAGCAAAATGCGAGCATCGATAATGCAACAGAACGAGTACGAAAGCGAACGCTCGCACAGCAGGCATGTTGGCAGTCACTTGCTGGTAGAAACGCATCAGTGTTATTGCTCGGGCGTCCTGAGCAAGCATGACATCGATCAATCGTGCGTATGCACGCGGGAGCAGAAGCCAACACACGCACGATACTTGTATGTTGCCGCCGCAGCCACTTTGGAACGAGCCACAAGCCTTCGTTGACAGTCATCCATTCCCCACTGCGTGCTGTCACACGGCTGGGCCCAGATCCCCAAACGACTTCGCCTCCCCCTTCGACTCCAGTACCCCCGGCCATTCCCCTTTCCACTGCCCACACACACACACGCACACCACCCGCTAAGCGCCTGCGACAAAGCACGGCTTGATGGAGCCGCGGCACATCCAGACCCTGAGCTCTCCATGAAGCATCTTCGCTTGATCGATGGCCTCTGGGATGTCCTCGTTGCCGCGGGGGAGGGGGGACTCATAAGGTTGGCTCGCAGCATTACCTTGCATAGCTACGGACCCAGAGGGAGCAATATGCTTGTGGGCTCCTAGGTTCGACCAGATGAGTACGGACTCCCTCAGCCATGGCCTCACTACTTGGAAGCGCTGGGGCCCTTGCCAGAATCACAGGGCCTCGACCACTACAGACCGACGGCAATACAATTCGCAAAGCGGTGATCGCTCCCCACTCGTGGCCCGACTGGTCGAGGAAATCGTATCCGCGGCGTGGCGTGGCTTAGTAAGCACCGTCGGCTTCGGCTCCATACGGACGACGACCTGTTGGCTAACATCGGTGCACCCGCCAGGGTGTCGACCCTAAGACAGCAGCCGGCTCTTCCCCTCAAAGGCCTGGCGCACCTTGAAACCATCGCGTCATCACAATCGGTATTCCTTGCCTCGATCGCAATGGGCGCTCTCGCTTGCGCCTACGACACGCTGCGGCTTCGACGCTTGCAACTCCATTCCCGACACGCGCTCCTCAAAGACTGCGTGATCGGACCTTGCTCTCAGGACAAAGCTAGCGAAGGACACACTCGACAGCCTTTCTCCTCGCCCATGCCCCGTCTACGAGTCCAGGGCACCGCTATGGGAGGGGGGAACAGCTGTGGCGAATACGCAAAGACTGCGATGGCCGCTTCGGGAAGCAGGCACTCCTTATACACGACGTCCTCCCACCAGGATCACAAACGCCCGCCTCCGAAGCATGGTCAATGTCAGCCATGCAGCTCCCGACATTCTTCGTATACCTACGCTTCCTCCTCCAACGCCACCCCTTCAACTTCGATGAGCAGACGGCAGGACGAGTGACTGCGTACTGGCTCAGGAAAGTCATGCCGACGATCTCGAACGCGCTACGTACCTACGTCTCAGAAGCAGCAGCAGTGGGGAAGTTGCCGCAAGGAGGATTGTCTGTATATTGTTGCGATGATTTGGCTTAGCGCGTCCCTTATGGCTTTGCTCCAGTTTCATCTCACGACCGGAACTCGTTTGGCTGAGGCGGGCCCCTTTGTGAAAAGCGACCTGCATGGTAGCGGAGCGCTGCGACGCTCCAACTTGCCCTCGATGGAAGCTATCGTCGCGCAGCTCGCCCAACAAAATGCGGCGGTGTTGGCAAGCCTTCAAGAGCTGGCCCAGGAAATTGCGGCAGGCCAGCATGGGGGTCGATGACCGAGGAGGAGGCGATCGGCCCACCGGCCCATCCAGGCCGAGAACTTCGGCTCATCGTTACATTAAGTTGAAGGCCCTCGCCAGAGTGCCCGTGATTGGCCAAGTTGGCAATTCGTCTTCGCGGTCGCCATTGTTGGAGCGAGCGGTGAGGCCAGTGAGGCGCTGAAGCAGGCGGAGCTCAACAATGAGGAGAGCAGGATGGCTGGGTTGGCAATGCCAGCCGTTGAACATCGTCCGGGCGGTCGATGGGATGGACGGCAGTCTGGCATGGCAGCGTTTGATTAAACGGTACAACCCAAGGACGCTGGCACGCGCTCTCGCGGCGATGGAGCAAGCGGTATCCCCTGTCAAGGTCACCGAGATTGCCAAGCTGGAGGCGGCGGTCATGAAGTGAGCGGAGGATGTGAAGAAGCTGCACACGGACCATGACGATAAGATCAGCGACAATATGCGTGTGGCGATCCTTACAAATATTTGTGTTATGAGCGTCTGCGCTTCATTGTCCAGAAATCGCCAAGGATGTGCAGTGCGGGGAGCTGAAGGACATTGTGTTAGCGCTCACGAGGAGCCGGGTCGCGATGGGTGACCCCGTCCCTATGGAGGTTGACAATGTCGATGACTGTGACAAGTGTTGAGAGTGAGGGTGACGACAGCAATTTCGTCGGGAAAGGGCCGAGATGCTGGCGATGTGGCGGAGAAGGTCATCTGGCGAAGGGTTGCGCGACTCTTGTGAACTATGGCAAGGGCGGTGCCAAAGGAGGCATGAGGGGCGGTAAAAAGGAGGATGTAAAAATGCGGGAGGAAAGGGAGGAGAGGTAGGTAGATACGCTGGAGGCAAAGGAGGGAAAGGAGGAACGGGATACGGGAGGAGCAGGACCGTTTGGGAAGGGCTATCAGGGCATCTGCTGGCGGTGTGGGCAGCGTGGTTATAAAGCGGCCGAGTTTGTCGATTCGGGTTGCCGAGGTTCAGGAGTGACGGGAAGGACGAGCCACGGCGCGAATGAGGTCATCCCAGCCGCTGGGATATGGCCGCTCGGGCACGTCGTGGTTCAAACGGTCGTGACCGGAGGTGGTGACTGGATCGGCAGGGACGATTTCAATCTACCGGTTCCGGTTACTACATGGGCGCGAGTGTCTTGGAAGCACAAGGCGCGGGTGGCGTGTGGAAGACCTACTTTGACGGATATGACGATCAGGCTCCCGGGTGCCGCTGTTGTGGACATGATGGAGATGCTGTCGACCGTGCATATCGGGAGTTGACTGGGAGTCGTCGGCTCAATGATGAGTTCGAGAAGAGTGAGGAGGTGAGCGGTGAGAGCGACGGTGATTCGGTCGACGTCAATGCGGCGATGGTCCCGAGCGATGGTGAGGGCAAGATCACGATCGTCGCTGGGACCGGGAAGAGCGTCTGGCCAAAAGGACTGGACCGCGCATGCGGAGATTTATGGTTCTGGGGCCCAAGTGAAGTTCAGAGCAGCGATTGGCACGATTATCAAGAACTATTGAATCGCGAACGTGGATTTCAAGACCAGCGGCCGTAAGGACAAGTGCCGTAGGAGCCTTTTATGTAGCGGACGTTAATAAACCCTTGGCTGCGGTTTCGGCAATAGTGGATGCGGGGAACCGTGGGGTCTTCGAAGCAGGGAAAGGCGCGAGCTACATCGATAACGCAAAAGCAGGCGATACTAGTATTCCTCGAGCGGGAAAGAGGGGTCTACGTGATGAAGGTTGAGTGATGTTGGTTATGGCGATGCGAAGGCCATCGGTTGAGTCGAATCGAGCACACGGCTTGGTGGCCGCGGACTCGCACATGAGGAGGTGGATCCCACGAAAGCTGGGGTCGGCGTTGCCCCGCTTTGCATGAGACAGGTGTGAGCTCATATGGCAATACAGCGGGAAACACTGCAAGACCAAGTGAATATCTACTCGACGGCAGCGATCCCGAGGGTGCGGCAGATACTGAGGCGGGAAGGCGTGCGGTTGACTCGTTGGGCCACAGGCAGCGAATTTCCATGCTGACTCGCTTTTGTCTCTGCCGCTGCCGCCGTTGCTGCCGTTGCTGCCGCTGCCGCTGCCGCTGCCGTTGCTGCTATTACTACTAGCTGTACTCATTTTTGGTACAAAAGAAGCGTTGTCTTGCTCATTCTGTTTTCCTTTTGTAATGTCTTTCTCGGAGTGGGCAAGCAGCAAATGGAACAAGATGTGGTGCACCTGGTGGAGCGGCGAATCGGCGACTTCCAGCTGGTGGCGGTCACAGTGTCAGACAGGTTGGAAGTGGGAAGAGCCTGGCGAGACCGGCCAATGTGAAAAAGACAAAGAGCAAGAAGCTGCCTCAGAGCCTGCCCCGCCTGCACGTCGTTCGAGTCAGTGGGCCGCCACGGCGAAGGGACGACAAGATAAAGCATACAACAAATGGCAGGAGGAGCATCCTGATGAAGCTGGCGAGAAAGCGCATGAAAGAGCAACGCAAAAACGTTACGAAAGAAGCAGAAATGCAAACGAGTCGGTCATTCCCAGACAAGCGTCCTTTTCAGGCCACATGGGAAAGGTGTGGGCGATGCTCGTTGCTTGCCATTGTTGATGACGGTTTCGACTTGATGGAAAGAATGAGGATGCCCCTCACCCGGCCTTTCGTGTTGAAACTGTAGCCCCTTATCCAGGCGATTCCAAGCTGATGGTGGGCAAGCATGAAAGCGAGCACGTGGAAAGCTGTCGGTGCTGTTTGCGGCCACAGGACCTGTCGACACTGCACGATTGATCATCATATGTCTGGCATCATTCCGCGAGACATGTTGTTGTTCGTGGGGCCAACTGTTGATGAAGCTTTTTTTCCTGCTTTGCTAGGCACGGTGCTAATGTTTTGGGATGAGATCATCGGTTACGAAGACATCGCTGGCTATCCTATGCCGATGGCATTGCTTCCACGAAAGGGCAAATAAGTGAATTAGCCTTGGGATGGAAACTTTGTCTATACGGATATCGTTGTTTCAAACAGTTATTGCAAGCTATATGCGCATCAATGTGGTTTTCCTGTGAGAGATCCTCCACACGACTGGGCTATTCGTTTCAAGCGGGAGGCTGGCCCAGACCGCCCAGACAAGAACATTAATAATGTTACCGTTGACAAGGAGACCGAGAAACAAAGGAAAGGAACGACGAGGATCGAACGACACAATCGGGGAAAAAAGAGGCACAAGCAAGCAGCGAAAGAGGAAGCAATGCAAACAGAGAAAGAGGAAGCAACGCAATAATATAGCGAGGAGAAACATAAGCAGAGGAAAGAGGAGGATGAGGCATATAATAGCCAGAGGAGCGAGGAGGAAGAGGCAGAGGAGGAACGGAAAGTGAAAGCAGAGGGCTGGCTGGAATTGGCGGCGAAAAAAAGCACGGGGTGAAGTTGGTGCGGCTGCGGTGGGAACACGCGGAACAAGGAAGCGAGCTGGAGCAGGCAGACCCTAGCGATGTTGCGCGTGCTAGCGACGAATTCGAAAACTATAAATACAACGAGTAGATGAATAATGCGATGTTGGGATTGGAACGAAATGCTGCATTGACAAAGGCTGGCCAGACCGCCTTACCAGAGGATTGTGCTGTTGCTTTTTTGTGTACGGCCAGCTGCAAACGCCGCTTCCAAATCGAACGAGCACGTCCCACACATATGGGGTCCACGTGGGCGTTTCGTAAGGATTTTGTTTGGTGCGTCGTCGATTTCAATGCCAAAGACAGCGACCAGTCGCCTGATGCTTTTATGAAAACACTGATGGAGTTGCCAATTGCGCATGGGGCATCGCCACTACGTGCAGCCAGATGTCCCGTGGAGCTAGTTCGACTGTTCCGAGGCAAAGAACACGAACCACATCGCAGGATGCGAAGCTGCCAAATCTCTCGGCTTTTCGGCCGAACATATCTATGTGGTGAACGTGGACGGAGACAATGTGTTTGGAAGGGACTTCAGCATATATGTTTTCGAACGAGCTGCGGCTGAGATTCAGACAACTCCGACATGTCTTATTGAGAAGCAAGAGGCTGGCACGGCCGCCCAGGATTACCCAGCAATATTTCCCACAGCGGACGCCCAGTGGGTTTGCAATGAAATGGACACGCTTGGTCGCGTTGGTGTCACTTGGCTGCTTTTTTTTAATGGCCTGGTGGGTACGAGCAAGGAATAATAGGCATGGGATGGGGGCGCCCGATTATTATTTGATAAAACGTTTGACGGCCATCGGACGTCACAGAAAGCACACGAGTGCGACTGCTGGCTTTTCTGTTCCGAATCGCGAAGAGCAGCTGTCCAGGTTGTTGATCGGTTATGGATATTAGCAGCGCAGCCAAGCGAAACGTAACGAAGACGACGAGAAGTTGACGAACATGTCACGTTCTCTTCGTAGTAAGTTCAAAACGTGTCGTGAGCTCGTTGCGCGCAATCGCCGGCACTTCAGGGACATGATGGAGAAAGGTCGTGTCCACGGAAACGAAACATTGGAGCATGTTGGAGTGCTGCTGCACAGGAACCATTGTGTGGAAATTGCGTGGTGCCCCGGTTGTCGGCCGACTCCTGTGCCGGTGATTGAAGTGGCGCAGACAGAAGGCCAGCAGCAGCAGCGACACAAAGGCTGGCTTGGACCGCCCAGAACCGGCAGACGCACGAATGGGCAAGCCAGCGCCTGACTTGGAACAGCGCCCGAAGCCAGCAACAACACAGTGAGAGGAAGAGTCTTCTGCGTCAGGCTGGCAAGGCCGCCGCCCCCTGTTCCACAACCTCCTCCGATGCCGACATACAAAATCGGAGTGTGCTCCTTCGGGACGAGGACGTTACAGAGTGCGACATGCAATGTACCAGCCAAGACGATTGTGGGCGAAGTGTTTGTCGAGACAAGGTCACACAACATAATGCAGACGTCGATTCGAAGCAAGCGCAACTTGCCATTGAAGCCTTGTTTCCGAAAAAAGGGGCGGTATCAAACATATATTTGCATTGACTGCCGCTGGATCTATGAGCCGCCCGATTCGGATGGAAAGCACGTGGGGCTCCATGAAAGGCTGCCGCGCGGATACGTGCTGCACATGAAGTTGGGATTCTATCAACAAAAGGCGTTGAATGATCATTTGCAGCCAGGGAACGTGAACACCATGCACGCATTGTACTGTAACGCGGGGGGAGCACCGAAGTGTCGCAATGGCCGAACTGATGGCAACGTACCGCAATAATGAGTAGCCAGGCCGCTTCGGTGAGACGAAACATTTGTGTTCCAGCGTTTGGCGCCGAAAAGATGGCCAGGGCTGACGTGCTTGCAACATAGCCACGGAAGTCAGGGCCGAAGCGAACTCGATTTCGAAGCATGGTCTTCAGAGGCACTCTTTACAATACTGATTCGCAACGGCAGGAGGCTGGCGCAGACCGCCCTTTAAGTAGCTGCTGCCTGTAACTCGGCCTCTGCACGCGACGCGCGTGTGACGCACGCGTTGCGTCCGACATCGTTAAACAGCGTGTGTGAGGGAACGCAGCACCGTCATGCAACATTTCGTCTATATTGCTGAATGCAACGTTTAGATTATCGATCGTTGCCTATAATGCGAACTTGGAATTATAAATGTGCACGACAAATGCGCACCCGCACAGGAAGCCAAGCAGACGCATAACGTGTGTTGCGTGTTGCATTCGGCGCAGCGCTATCATTATCAGTTGCATTCGATTATCGCGTGCTGGGCTCGGATGCATTTCCCAACCATTCGCCGCTATGCTTTGCAGTAGCAGTGCGACGTGTCTGTTGCTGTATCTGTTTGCATCGCAGCGAACTGATTACATGTCATCGTTCGGTAATGCACATGCGCGAACGAGTCCTGCCACGTTCACGATACCCAGCGCGCTTCACATCGCATCGAACAACATCACTAACATGGGTTTCGGCAGCCCTGACATCAACAAAGGCTGGCTTGGACCGCCCTATAATCAAAAGACTGGCTTGGACCGCCCTAGAGATGGTTTAGACCGATCTAAACTTGCCAAGGGTGTCGGAAGTAGCCAACCCAAACGCGAAGCTGGCTCGCTCAGCATAAACAAACCTAAGGCTGGCACAGACCGCCCCCTACCATTGAAAATGTCATCCAACTTTTACAGCAGAATCACAACACATCGTTCAGTTTCCAAAGCGGGCCCGGACCAGACGAAGCCAGCGAAGCCGTGCGGCAGCAGCCAGCAGAAGCGCGTAGGTAGTGTGAAAAGTGGATCGGCATCTGTGCTATACAGCAAGCAGCATCGTGCGCTGGACGAGAACACACAGCGCCCAGCGGCTCTACCCATGTGTGCCCCCCTGACGCAGCGAGGGCGCCGAACTTGCACGCTATAGTTGGGAGTGTCGCAGCGAGCTCCGAAGAGCACCAGCGTAGACATCAGCATTCAGACATCAGAACAACATGCCCTCGCTGCTTCCTGTTAGACAATCAACAATCATGGAGAGCTAACACATGTTTGCCTTGGGCCGAACCTCACCGTGGTGATGTAACAGCATGGTTGGCGGAGAGACCTGCATGAGTAGGTGGCTCTTGGGTGGCCGGTTGCTGCTTTTGTGCTGCAACACTCGTTGGCAATGACAAGGATGGGGCGCCACGCAAACAAGTTCGGACATCATACTGTAATACGAAATGGTTCCGCTACACAGCTCGACACATACACACGAGAACACGTTTATAGCGCGCTGCTGGGCCATCACGTTTCCAACAACCATCGCACAACTGCTGATACAACGTCTCGCCCAGATACGCACCTAGCACAGGCATCTAGTGTTGTTGTGGCTGGCGAGACCGCCCACTCCCAACAGTCAGCGTGGCGTGGGCGGGCGCCGCAAGTAGGTGCGTAGATCGAAGCAGGGCAGAATCCACCTCGAAGACATCGTGTCACAAGCAAGAAAAAAGCTGGCGGTGAAAGAACGAGCACGTCTGGGGTGTTAGGAGCCAGCGAACGGAAACTTATTTCCACACGGAGCAAGGTCGTGAAGAGGAACATGCAATACCGTTTGCGGAAGGCTCGGAGTAGTTCTCTGGCAGTCGACGCGAAAAAAGGAATCATTCACATGATACGTTTTCGTTCCGATGGACCATCGTCCCACATACGTTACTGCGCACACGGCATCACTGGCTTGACAAACCAGTGAAACTTCGTTGAAGACCTTGCAATATGAGCATGCTCAGACTGGCGTCGATACGCTGAAATGTGTTGAAAGCACTTTGCACACGTGCAGAATTCGACGAAGGGCTCTATCCTGCTATTTGAAAGCAAACGTGCTTGTCTTCAGCGACGATGGGGCACCAGCAGCGTGCAGCATGCTGCTCGAGCCCATGCATGACCTGCTTTTTCCCGAATTGCGTCATGCTGATCCGCGATGTTGCACACACCGTCAGGGTTGCTGCCAAATCGCCGCTCCACAATGATGAAGCATTCGGTGCCGTTTGGGATGACTTATGCGGGAAGGAGCACGCTTTGATACCAGACATCCAACCATCTGACAAACATGAAGCTGTTCTGCAGCTCGCGCAGCGCTCTGCACTTGTCATCCCAGGGAACGATCACCCTTTGCAGACGTGTCTAACACACTTTGCGTGCGCGAAGCAACGTTTCGGCAGTGTTGCCCACCCAGCCGCGAAACTCGCATGCGTGTTAGTGCCAGTGACAACTTTGCGCATTATTGCTTCATACGTCAGGATTGTCAACACACGTCGTGCGCGAGCTCTGCACGCTTTAACTATGCTAACAGCCGAGCTTTGTATGGCGCTTGGCTTGTCAGCCGATTACGGGTTGATTCTTGCCATCTATTGTTGCGCCTCTTCGATTGCTCGAACCATGCTATAGCGAACAGCGAGGTGGAATTCGAGTCCCTGACCGATACGCTCACTGCGGCGTTCCAGAACGGGTGGGCCGTTCCCAGTTCGAGCCAAGACTACGCTGGCCAGACCGCGCGATAATTGCCAGGTAAAGTCATCGTCGACTATGTGTTACAGCAGCTAACGCGACGATGCGTCTTCAGAGCCGGGACATCGCATAGGTTGATATGGGGGAGCTTGCTCCTGCATATCTCAAGGCGATGGCGGCAAGAGCACACTATCGTCGATACCATGCTTGCTCGTGGCAATGCGGATTACAACTATGACCTCTTGCGTCTCACATTCCTTGCGTTCACGTTGAGGGCTGCGCGTCTTGCATCTAGCACTGAGGACGGTGACACGATATAGATTGCAAATAGACGTAACAAAGAGAAAATATAAGTACACAGGTGTACAAGCAGGGGCTTGGCTGAAATGTTGAAGGTGGCGCCTATCCCTGCGTAGTCGAGTATAGGGCCATCGTGCCCGCTGCTTTGGCTGAGCAAGAGAGGTTGCGCGTCGAGGCTGGCGAGACCGCCCGAGATGCGACACACGAGAAGGTTGATAGTCGTGTTGCTTGGAACGCATTTCTCAACGATTCCGACCACAAGCCAGATGGGCGATATATTGCTCATATGGACCGGCTGAATTCTATGTATGTGTCGATCGTCGATGGGGAGTGTGTGGGGCGGCTGAGCGTGACCTCGGCGATGCGTCCCAGGAATACAAAGAGCACAAAAGGGACAGGCTTGATCGGCCTCGAGGAGCTTATGCTTTTGAATCACATGGGCCAACAAACAACACTGAACTCGTAATGGGGGAAGCGGGCTGTGAGAAACCCACAGAGTTCGCAAACGATTACGCGACACTTTGGCGCGACACCGAAACGTTTGGGGCTCGACATGGCCTTTACCTGGGGCATGCAACAGCATCAGCTGGAGCGAACGTAAAGCGGATGAAGACCAACGCGTTTGCATACATTCACCGAGCAGCCAAGCAGGCATCTGGAAGGCAATGATATCATGAGACACGTTGGCAAGACCACGCAGAACAAAACAAAAGCCGACTACATTGCCGTGCGGGAAGAGGCGTTCTTATATCGAAGCGGAGAAGCATGGTGTCAACGCCTGGCGAAAGACGGCGTTGTGGAGCAAGAAGCAGGAGCGGCTTCACACGGACACTGAACTAAACGATAATAAAGCCACCGTCCGCAAGCAAAGGCGGTTGAACGGTTCGCGACCTGTACTAACTGTGAAACCACGTATGGCCGCTGCGGCTCCTCCACCACTAAAGGCAGACAAAGGAATCTGTTTACGAGTGGCAACTGGAAGGATGGGGAGCGGGTGCCCAGTTATAGCACAGTTTTAGCTGGTCGCCAGGCAGCGCGCAATGCAAGTCTGATAAGTGTGAAAGCCATGACTGATTTGTTTATGCCTTGCTCCGTCGCATGGCTTATACATTAGCATACATTATATAACTTGGTAAAGTTGTTGTGCCCATACGTGCCTGGCGAGACGCGGCATTCACTGCTGCCTGTGTAAACAAACATTCGACAGCTGTGTACCGGAGCAAGATGTGCGCCGCTGCAAAGCAAACCTTATGCATGATAAGTCGTTGCTCAGCGTGGAGGAATAAATGTACAACGTGCTCGTGCATGTTGCAGCAGCCCCTGGCAGCAAGTGGACATTGCGTGTGATTGATGACGTCACCGGAGCGCCCGAGGGCGCTACTGTGTTTACAGCAATTGCTGAAGTGAAGACATGGATTGCTAGGAATAGGCAAGTCCACAATTACAGCACCAGCATGGTTATGTCAGCCACAGGTCGTGCCCTCCCATAAGGATGGCTAGACCTCCTAGTTGCAGGATGGGTAGACCTCTTAGTTTCGTCGAGTGTTCCAGGAAGGGTTTGAAACACGCCTGACGCCTTGAAACGTTCATGTCGCGCCTGCATCTGTGCTCTGGAGAACTGTCGCGCCGTGGTAGGAGCAGCCCAGGTGCAGTAGTAGTTTGTTTTACGAATCCCCTCACAACAGTTTGTGCCCGCAAGAAAAAGGGCACATCATTAAGGAAAAAAGCATAATGAGAGAATGTGAAGTGTGCGACTTGTGAAATTCGAGCACGTAATCCGTCGTAATCTTAGACTACGACTTGTACGAATTGTAGGAATCACATCAATGCCAATTACGAGCACGAATTCAGCAATTCGTGGTTGTAACTCTCACCGAAAGGGAGACATACTTACGAACGCAGGTAGCTATGAAGGAACAAGCATTGGAACACATGCCGAACTTGAGATTGGGAGCCCTGCATGACAAAGTGCAAGCGCGCGCTCTGGAATTCACGCTTGTAATTGTTGACGAAATCGTACAACGATTGCGACGGATTACGTGATCGGATCTCGCAAGTCGCACACTTTACATTTGCTCAGTCGGTCGTCCCTTAGTAATGCGCTTGTGCTTCTTGCGTGTGCAAACGTTTTGTGAGGGGCTTCGCAACACAAAAACTACTAATGCGCCTGTTATGTTGCTACGTGCGGGTACAAGCTGCTGCGAAAATGGGATTCGTAAAGCACGACTACTGCGCCTGTCTGCAGCAGCTGCGTGGTCGCATGCCTGTCGCATGGAGTTCGCGCATGCAACACCATACGAATGATATCTGCGTTAACGCAGGTTGTGGAAACGATATCACGGTTTTGCTATTGCATGTTTCCTGTGCATGCTGTGCTCGGGCAGTGGGCTTAGCCGAGGAGTAACCGTGTGCATTTCAGTCGCAGCTATGTGTCTATCGTAGATGAAGCACAAGCATACAGACTCTTTGTTCGCCTATCCGTTGTGCTGCTCCACATTGTCGTGATGGCGCGTGGCGCAGCGACAAAGACGACGATCACACACCAGGCCAACAGGTACAACACTTTGTACGAAGGTTGGCAATACCACATGCAAGCCCAAAGGAAAGAGCCCCAGTGCAAAGCCAACGAAAGAAGAGGCGCATGTCAAGGCACCCACAGCGCGAAACGCTTACACGCTATTGCGGCACGAAAGTGAGCAGTGCTGTTCTTTGTTAGGGGGTGGA
>JACLAC010000259.1_pt1 | contig 18082 bp, 7 predicted proteins | sample 8027881 | NCBI WGS metagenome assembly JACLAC01 (sample SAMN15725517, study PRJNA655200) | protist metagenome | isolation source: fluorescence activated cell sorting (FACS) single amplified genomes of... | place: Spain: Blaines Bay Microbial Observatory, Mediterranean Sea | collected 2016-01-19 | reverse complement strand
ATGTAAGAAAGAAGAGAGAAACGACATGTTATTCGACACGTTCGACGAAGTATGCATCATGTAAAATATTTTATTTTATAGCTGTATTTATATTTTGTTCGCTTTTTTTCCATCAAAGTTTTTTTGTGTTTTTTTGTGTTTTTGCTTTCTGGCTTTGCAGTGCCTTTCTTCCATCAGGTTATCAGGTTAATTGTTAAATTACGAACTTAATTTGACCCTAACAAATTGTCTCTTTACACTATAATTTACTATACTAATAATTAAGACACAAAAAAGAAACTCGCAACAAGCAACAAAACCAACAGCAATCCAGCCCGGGCCAGCCGGCCAGCAATGTCATCAATATCAAAATAAAAAGCGTTATTATAATAATAATAAATACATCAGACTTTTTTTAAACCAACAACTATTACATATATTATACAACCACCAATACATCCATATGCACACCCATCGTACCACACCATCCCCTATTATAACAATCACAGAAACATTCGTACATCTAACCAATATGCCATTAACACCTGCAAAACCAGCATCATTCGGTGCATGGAAAGAACAATTAATACCAGCTGATAATAAAGTATCAGCAACATTTAAACGTTGTCATTATTTAAATAACGATGATGATGAACTATTAAAGGAAAATGATGAAGATAGCTATTCAACTGGTCATGATATCATAATACATTGCCATGTACATGGGCGTAAGTTTTCAATAAATTGTGGAGATGGGCAACAAACCATTAAATGGTTATCTTTATGTGCTGCTAGAAGATATGGTGAAGAATTACCGAAAGGTAGAGTACGAAGACGAGAAACATTTAATACTGATAATGTAAACCATAGTCATAAGTTACCAATCTTACATAATTCAAATAAAAATTTAAGACCATTAGATGTTGGTAAAAAAGCTAGTATTTTAAACCGTAGGCAAAAAGTTGCATTAGGGGGTACTCACAAAACTGGGGTATTTATCCCAATGCAATTAGAAAAAGCAAAACGACGAAAAAGAAGGAATGCAGCACAACAATCCTCAAATTTAACAACAAATCATCATCATCCAGATAAATTATCAAATATGAATATTATGTGGCGTGCAAGTTCGTTAGAATCAAAAACAAAAGGTGATTTGAGACGAGATGGTGTACATAAAGATCATCAATCATCTGAAGATAGTGGGGATCGCCATTCCGTCTTTCGTAATTCTACTAGTTTATTAGGACATGTTATGCATGATCATCAAACCCACGTTTCTACGAATACAAATACTATTTTAAAAACATTAAAAGTGAAACATTATCTACTAGGACGTGTGAAACAACGAAGAAAAAAAGATGAAGAAGAATATGAGAAAAATATGTTAAGTGCAAAATTAAAAATGGAAAAAGAACAACGACGTGTAGAATTATTAGAAGCACAAAAAAAGAAAAAGCATTGGCCAACTATTGGTTTAATCCCTAAAGCTAAGTTAGTGCAAGGTTTGGAAGATCTATCTGCAATAAATAATGAAAATAAAAAACAAAATAGTAAAAGTGAAAATAAGATAATATATGGTCGTGGACATCATGGTCAACTAAAAAAAGAAAAAAGTATGTTAAAAAGAAGACAAAGTGTTATTGAGCCAAATGAAGAACGTATTTGCGAAGTGTTAGATAATGGATCTCATATACGGTTACACTTAGATGATTTTGGTGGCTCCTATATTACTCGTGAAAATGAATTTGCCGTTGATGCATTTATGAAAGCACGTTTAGTGCCTGCATATAAAAAAGAAATTATATTCCGTCAACAAGACGTATTTGTACCGGAAGATCGGGAGAAACCAAAAGAATTTTTATGGGTTAAAAAACGTGGTATTGCAGATGGTAATTTTAAACATCAAAATAAACAAAATTGGCAAAAAACGAAAATATTTAGATTTGTAAAAGATCATGATGAACATGAAAAATTACAACGTTTGTTTCAAGCACCAGAGTCATATAATTTAATACGTACTTTGTTTCGCCAATATGCATATAGTGGCGAAGGCGATGCATTTACAATGTCCATGACTGAATTTATATCCTGTATTCAAGATGCTGGTTTAATTGATGGTAGGCATTTAGATTTGAGCCGTTTATCAACAATATTTGTAGCAGCTGATTTCCAAATTGGAAAAAAAAGTGCAAAACAAAAAGCCAATGAAGGGAATCCAGATAATGCGTTAACATTGCATGAATTTTTAGAAGCATTATGTCGTGTAGCATTAGTTCGTTTTGGGGAAGGATCTACTCGTAGTGCTCATGAATGTACGAAAATTTTATTAACTCAATATATATTACCTCATGCTGCGAAAACAGTTGAGGAATGGCAATTGTTGGATGATATTGAAAATCCACAAGTTCAATTGGTATATAAACATAACATTGAAGATTTAAAACATGTTTTCAGCGATGCATGTCCTATTAAACATAATAAATTAGAAAAATTGTACGTAACCAACCGTATAACCAACCGTATAACCAACCGTATAACCAACCGTAACCAACATGCACCGTGTTTGTGAAGCGGAGCGTCTGATGCTAATCTTGCACCCGCTTCTTAAGACACACACATGCATATTCTACCTACATATATACACACACACATACTACGTCACAAAAATTTGTTTCTTTTCGTTTAAATAAAACAATAACAACTAACATTTTAATCTATCCATCTATTCTATACAGGTACATGGTTATGGATGATTTCGTAGCATTGATTGAAAGTAAAGGATTGCTGTCTGGTTCACACAATGTATCACGTATGACTGTTAAAGAAGCATATGTATGGTCACAGCGACGAACGACAAGTACACATGCAAAAGTGGAACATGAAGAAAAAAGTTTGCAACGAATGGATTTTTACGAATTTTTAGAAGCATTAGCATTGATGGCAGTCCGTATGCATTCTGACCCATTTCAGCATGGTAAAATGCCACTACATGAAAAATTGCAAATATTAATTGATCATTTACTTGGCAGAGGACCATCAGAGGAGGAAATGGAATTGAAAAAAGAAGCAATGAAATTAGGATTTGATAGTGGTACGCAAGTTGATATATGGTGGGAGAAAAAACAACGTAGTTATGAAGCCATCATTTTAGGTGTAGATGGAGAAAAATTAAAAATTGTTGTTCAATATTTAATAGATGAATCTATTGCATTTTATACATTGGATGATTTATTTGATAAAGTTATGGAAGCAAAACAAAATGCGGAAGGAGTATGATGTAGTTTGTCTGAAAAAGGAAAAAAGCTGTGGTGAAAAAAATGATGGATAGCACTGCGTGTTGTAAAATGCTATTTCAACTACACACAGCCCACATCATAGCGGTTTCTGATCTGTTATATAATATGATACATGTATCAATTAATATATATAAGAGTATATATCATATTATATATAATATATATAAAAATATTTGTCATGATTAGTATGATATGATACGTTTGTATATAAATCTCTGCGCTGTGTGATTAAAATTGATTTTTTTCATATCATAACTTTGAGTTATTACTACTACTACTACTACAACCACCACTACTATTCATAACTTTTTCCAATCCAAGTTGTAACACATGGCTTGTTGCAGGAGCTACAGCAGCGCCAAGCCTACGATCAGTTATGCTTGCATATACCATTGAACCAAGTTTTGCACGCAATTGATTAAGTGGTCGCATACCTAAAACTTGCGTGAAGAAAACAACAGAAATGTTTTCAATTGGATCACACCAAAATATCGTACTTGCAGCACCACCCCATGCAAAATTTCCTGGTGAACCTATCAATCCAGCAACTACTGGTGATTGTACTACACTAAATCCTAAACCAAATCCTCCACCATTTGCCGCTGTTTCAGAATATTGTACTTTAGGATCAATAATCATATCTAATAATCCTTTATTATTTGGAAGATGATTTGATGTCATAAATTCAATTGTCTTTACTCCTAAAATTCGTTCACCCGTTTTTTCCGCAAAACCACCTGCTAATAACATATTGCAAAATGCTGCATAATCATGTATCGTGCCGACTAAACCACCAGCACCTGATAATAATTTTGGTCGATTGGTATTTAAATATTGTTTATCGTATGAATTATTATCAAGAACTCGGTAACTACCAACATGTGGAAATGTTAATGCATTATTACGATTCCATTCATTAATATTATTTTTATTTTTTTCATTTACAATAGGTGAAGTATATGTATATTGTTTTGTAAATCGATTTACTTTTGATAATGGAACATCAAAACTTGTATCTACCATACCTACACGATCAAACACATTTTGTTGTAAATATTGATCAACTGGTAAACCTGATAAAACTTCAATTAATCTGGCTTGGACATCTGGTGCATGGCTATAATTCCATTGCTCACCAGGTTGATATAACAATGGCATGGAAGCTAAACCATCAACGTAAGATTTAAGTAGTGATGGGTCATTTTTTAATAAAGCAGCACGTTCTTTCTCGGACATTTTAGACGGATGTTTTGGTTTTGTCCATTTCTTTGCATAAACACGATCGACTTGAATGCCTTTACCAGATGGATCAAACCCGTGTGATAAACCAGCAGTATGTGTTAAAATATGACGCATTGTTATATCACGTTTACAAGGTACTGTTTCGTATGTACATGCTTTTCTATCTACCCACTTTGAAAAAACTTTCATATTTTCTTTTTTCCATTGTGGTCCAAGAAAATAATATACAGGATCATCAATTTGAAAGATGGCCTCTTCATACAACATACATAGTCCAACAGCAACAATTGGCTTTGTCATACTATGAAGTCTAAATATATGATCTTTATTTACAGGTTCTTTTGTTTCTTTTTTTTCACCACCATGTCCAACTTGTCCTCTTTTATATGGCAAACGAAAATAATGTGGATTATTTGAACTTGTACCAACCATTTTTTCTTTTTGTATTTCTACTTGTGTTTTCGGTTTGACCAATGTACGCCCTTTATTTGATGAGGTAGGTGGTGGTGCACGCCTAGCTTCTCGTGCTGTTAATGGCCTTACAGGTATACCAGATATGTGAAACCAATCAGGTGTTTTCTTTGAAATTGCAGCAGCTGTTAATTCCGCTGCTAATTTAGGTGGTGCTTTCACATTTTTATTTGTATGATTTGTATTATTATTTTTATTATTTTTATTACGATTTGATGCTCTGCTTGATGGCCTTGGATCATATGCACCAGGACGTTGCGGTGCCATTGTCTTTTTATCTTTTTAAAAAGCAAGAAAAAGAAAATCAAATCACTCTCTTTTGTTATATAATTTGATTAAAATGTATATAATATACTATATCTTGATGTTGATTATTGTCAATGTTAATATGTACAAGTATTATATATATATTTATATTTTTATATAATATGTACGCCGTGTAACTGCTGTTATGGCATGTAACGTTCATTATTGTTGTTCTTTGAACCTAATAACAATACACCTCTGACCTGAGCTGGTACAGTAGCTACTTAAATGCGTAAATATGGTATACTAAAATATTCCTATCAAAAAAATTGTTCGAGCATCAAATATGACAATAATTTTATGCTTGAAATCGAAATTAGAATACTAAAAAATTAACTCGTATTGTTACTCTATAAATTTTCCTATTGGGGAACTGCACGAATAGCATGGAGAGCGTAATGCATCATACGAAACTTGATTAAATATTTGCATTTATTATATTTGAAATCAAATAGAAACAGATCTCTAATTAAATTTCAATTAAAAGAAAAAAAAGTATGAAAATACTGTATTTAGTAATATGTGATAAAAATTATTTCATTTAATCAACACACATAAAATATTTTTGATTTATTTTTTATAATATTTTCTTTACTGTAATTTTGCCATTAACGGCTTCATACCCATCAACACCGCCATGTTTCCATCAATTTTTATCAATTGCTGCCCCATTGCTGCCATAAAATCTAATTCTTTACTGCGAAGTTTACCAAATGTATCCATGGTCATTGATAATGTAGCATCTGCATCACGATCTTCTGCGATTATATTCATTGTGCCACTTGAACCATCAAAAACAACTTGACCTGCGCCTTCAAAATTCCACTTAACGCTATTTTTAAATCCTTCAATAGTTTCACCTTGCAATTTCTCCTTTGATCGTTGTACAAACATGTGAAAGGCATCGTTTTTTTTTGCATCTTCCAATTTCTTCTTTGGTATAGATACACCACCAGTTAATGCTCTTAGTTCAGCAGTGAGTGCTTTAACTTCGGCTTCTGCAGCTTCCTCTGCATCATCATCTTCATCATCAAATGCTTGATTTTGTCTCTGCCTAGCATCAGCAATTTTGGCTTTTATTTCATCAATTTTCGACTGATCTACTTCATTCTCATTCCCTTTACTTTCCATTTCTTTTTTCAAAGCCTTTTTCTCCTTCCTTAAAGATTTGGCTTTTTCCCTTGCCGATGCTCGCGCTTCTTCGTCTCCAGCAGCAGCTGCAGCATCCATTTCTGCTTTTGCATCTAAAATAGATTGTTCAATTTGTGCTAACTTTTCTTGATCGCTTAACTCAACAACCTCTTCCACCGGTTTTGCTGGCACGAATGACAAATCCACGGATGTTAGCTCACCACTTTTCAATTTTGCTAAAATGATATTTTGAGGAACAGACTGATACTTATACCCCATTTGTTCAAAGCCTTTTATGGCTTCATTTAGCATTTCAACATTACCTTTCCATCGAGCAATTTCACATTTTAGTAATAGAACATCAATTGGTAAACAATCCATTTCAACGGCATACGCAAGAGCCTTCTCCACTTTTTCCAACGTCTTAGCAAACGGTCGATCTTTTAGCGCTAGCGTGATTTTTGCTGAGTATGCCTGCATTGAGCACCTGTAAATGCCTGGATTGAAACTTGACTGCATTTCTATCGATTGGCGTATACCAACTAGCGATTCCTTGTATAGCGTATGGTCGCTAGAATTTTCGTCATCCTTAGAGCGTTCATACATTTGAAGGAACGGTAATATTACTAAACTATTAATCATTTCAACATTCGTAAAAAACGAAAACATTAAGCCTGCTGCACCACGAACTGAATGAGTCAGACTTTTTTTACATAATCTGTCACAAGTTTCCCAATCATTTGCTGCAAATGCTACATGTAGCATGCATCTATCAATATTAATCCTATTAAATTTATCCGGATATTTATCGCCTGTGTTTGGGAAAACGTTTTTCATGTTTTCCATTTTCTTAGCATTTTCACGTGCAGAAACATAATCGTTACTAATGAAACTAGTGAACATTTTAAAAAAATGCTTTTGCTGATAAGCCTGTGCTTTTTCTGTGAAACGTAGTACATGAATCAAAGTGGTGAGTTAGAAATGATGTTTATTAAGTTTAGTAAAAAATTAATTCACTTACGATCTTCCAATGCTTCCGAATCGAAACGTACTTTATCCATACGACTAACATAGTGATAGCACATTTTTATATCGCCTAATGATAAACATGCTTTAGTTAACGCACCCAGTTGACCATTTATATAATTTGAATATTTAATGTTACCATCAATCAGTGACGTGCTTTCTTGTAGTTTTGATAAAGAATTTTTTATCATTTCTGGCGCTATTACAGGATACCAAAAATGCGGACTTGTAAGAGCATCAGCACGTAACTGTGGCTTTAATCTTTCACAGGCTGATAATATCGCCATCCTTCGGTATATTCTTTGGACTTTGCCAGGGCTCTTCTGCATCAAATTTCCACGATTTGCACTAGGCCAACCACTATGCAATCTGTACCATACATCGAGGTTGTTCTGTTTATATGCTGATAGTAAGCCGTAATGGCGATACCATTCACTTAGGGGGATAAGCTCATCCAAGCTAAATCCATACTTATTCATCAGCAATTTTCGAAGAACATTTACTGCATCAAATGCTTCTTGCGCAAAGACCATACTGATAAGAAGTTTGGCTCTATCAATGTCATCAAATTCCCCCTCTAATTTTGTTGGAACATCATCACACTCTCCATACTCACGCATCATCAAATCTAGCGATGCTTGTGATCTTTTTTGAGGCATAAATGAAGGATCATTTAACTCATGCATAGCATCCCATATGAGACGTGCAGCAGTAATATTATCACCATATGATAATCTCGCGTAGCCTAAAAGTGCCATCCAATAAGCGGCGCGTTTTGTACCACTACCTTTACTATATGCAATGGCCTGACTTAGGGAATTGACGCACTCCTTGTAAGCTCCAATTTCGAGAGCTTTTAAAGCTGCATTTTGCAACATATCACACCCACGATCAACTTCTCCGCTACGCAACCAATGAAACGCTAATACGTCCATTTCAAACTTGATTGATGAATTTTCATATTCTTCAACAATTGCCCTGTGTACTTGTCGTCTTTGAGAATCCAACATTAAATTATGCGCACACTCGGTAATAATTTGATGCGTAAATTTCATCATTTTACTAACCGATTCGCCTGTTACTGCAACAACCAAACCGCGCGCAGCTAGTGTCGCCAATGTACTTTGTAATGCGTCTTTTGAAGATAAAAATTGCGGTGCAACATTTTCCAAATTTTCCTGGCGAAATTCAAATCCGAAACATGAACAAACTTTAATAAGTACTTTTGCTTCATCATCTAAACTATCAATACGCTCATGTACAGTGTCCATAATTGAACTTGGAAATTTTATTTCATTAATGTCCCCAGTGAAAAAAATATTTCCGTCACCATCTTTTTTGACCATGTCGCGTTCTTTTAACCAATTAGTCATGGAGGATAAATACATTGGAATACCTCCAGCTTTTTGATCCATCAATGTGACAAATTCATCACTAACCTTTTCACTGCCAACATCCAATGTCTTCGCAATTAATGTTCGCATTGTATCATGATTCATTGTGCCTAGTTCCATTAATTTAATTGAACTGTTTTCTTTCAACGCTGCTAAAATTCGAGAAAATTTAATACGATCGTCATCTTCAAGCCATTGATCTTCCAAAACTTCTTCTTCGGACTTTAACGCCTGATCAACTCCACCAGCTTTTTGTTGTGAAATCATATTTGGCGGACGAGTCACAATCATTACCATAGCCCCAACCGTTAATTGTGGCAACACCATTTGTAACATAATCCATGATTGCGAATCAATCCAATGTGCATCTTCAAATACAAATATTGTATTCTCCAAAGATTGAAAAATCTTTAAACAGACTTGCGCAGCACGTGCTTCAAGCCGCCCATGTTCCAATTGAGCTCCAGTGGCATCGCGTTTTGCAAGCGTTGGCAATATAATACCAAGGGCGTTGATATCATCTTCGTCCAGTTGGTGATTAAATTTTAATGCCAAAACTTCACCATATGACGGTGAAGTTGATAAATTTGCAGCAGCAGTCAAAATTTGACCAAACGCAAAGTATGGGGTTTGCTTCTCGATAGCTGAGCCGGTACCCATTAAAAACCGAACATTATCATTAATTGCTTCGCGTTGCAATTGCCATACAATTGCACTTTTTCCCATACCAGCTAGACCTTCCAAAATGTAAGCGCCACCTTTTTTTTCTTGCAACATTGACTTTAATCCAGCACGTAGAACCTCCATTTCAGCCTCACGGCCTACGAACACACCTTTGTCGAGTTCGTCCTGATTTTTATGACGAACAGCACCAGCTTTTCTGCCATATGGTTTCAGTGCACGGAAAGTTCCATCTTTACCTTTCACTTCGATTGGATTCGACATGTCATACCCAATATAGTTTTCTGTTGCATTATAAACACGTTCACTAACAAGAATTTTACCAATGTCAGCTTTCCCCATTAATCTAGCAGCCATATTAGTTTCTGCACCCATAACAACGAAATCATTACGTGATGGGTGACCACATATTCCAGTGAAACATTGCCCCATTGAAATACCAACTTTACAAGGATCACCTAACGAGGAACATGCAGACGAAGCTTCTAATGCAAATAAAACACCACGTAATGCATCAACTTCTGTAATTTGTGTAATACCAAAACATGCAATCATTGTGCAACCTTTATCTTCGAATAGAAAATCACGCATTTGACCTTCAAATTTGGCAAGAACAGAACGCAACGCAGAATAAACATCATTTAAATGAGCTTGATTCACCCCTTCAGAAGTAACAGATGCTTTTGCTAATCCAGGCAAAGAAAGAAATACGACTACTACGCGTCTCTTTTCATTTTCAAATTGTGCGTTACCACCTTTTGCACGAACTATAGGAGGAATATAAGATGATGCTATTTCTGGACAAGTAGCAAGCTCAGCTGTGTAGGTATCAATCATACTACCGCGTTTTGACATTCTCTTTTTCATTTTATCTTCATCTTCTTCAAATGAAATATCGGAGTAATTTGTTTCTCTTGTTAGAGTTAATCCACCATAAACTAGTATAGTGCCTGCTTTCGCTTTGTCTAAAAGACCAGCCGCAATTTTCATTGGCCTGCCTGCAATTAAGAACCAACGTTGTTTACTTCGTTCAAATTCAGCACGTGACATCGTAGTGGCGTCTCTTTTTTTCATACGTTGTCTTGCACTATTTGATCTTGGCGATGAACCACGCAGTTCTTTCAAATGAATACGCTGTAGCGTTGCACTGCCTGCTAAACCACCATGTAAATCAAGGTCCGGGTTGGTTTGCTTAATGACTTTTAACATTTCAAGGGAGCATTCTTTAGCTCGTTCAAAAGATGCATTATCACCTTCATCTTCTGGATCAGAAGGTATCGCAGAAAAAATACATATGAGGCAATCCCCAGCAATTTTTATCACTTCTCCTTCGTATCGATGTGTTACATTAACTAAAGCACTAATAGCTTCGCTCATTTGTGCGGCAAACTTTTCTGCTCCCAAGGAATCACCATGTTCCTTTGTCAACTTTTCCCCCAAAGCTGTGAATCCTGATATATCTGCTAATAAAACGCATGCCTCCACTAATTTTTTCGATGGAGCGTCTGGCAACTTTCCGGAACTAGCAATTTCTAATCGTACGGAACGGGGAATAAGCCCAGCTTGTTTTGGTGATAAAAATGCTGTTACCCCTGAATTATTATCATCACTTCCAGGCAGTGGTAATTCGACTGCATATTTTTCCGCCATATATTATATCGTTATATTTTTCTGCTTTATAATTAATTGTCCCAATGTCCAAAATATAAATGCACTATCCAATATTTTTCCACCAACAAAAATATCTATACTTATAACTTTTCCAATTATACACTTTTCGTAATATTTTCGTAAATAAAAACTATACAAAGAATATATATATACTTTAGTATCTGCAACTATTGTATACAACATAATACACATGGATATCTCTGTATTCATTCTTTTATGTCTTACGTCCAAAATCCAAAATTTTACCAATATCGGTTGTATTTTATTAATACGGGTTTTTTGCTGTTTTTTTTACCACGCAGCATCAGCGCCGCATCATCGATCCTCGTCGTAATTGCGTGGACTTTTGGCCTCGGTTTCCGAACAAAAAAGTAGTATACTAAATATAGACTCTTAAGTACAAAATCAAATGGTTTTAAAAGTCTATCTTACCTGGTATGTATATGCTAATCCGTGGTAATTTCGTGATTTTTGATAGCTCCGCTCAGTACTATATCAGTTCCACACCCTGATACTGATGCTTTTATCTTTTTTTCGTATCTTTTCATGTGATGTGTATATATATAAGTATATATTAATATGTATAGTTTTATCTGAATCCGGTCAGAAAAGAATTTTATATATATTTTATATTGTATATTACGATTATTACAAGATTAAATAATTCAAACACAAACAATATATTCAAAAGACTTTTCAATATTAAAAAGATATCTTGAAGTTATTTACAAAAAAACACAATTAAAAAATTACTATCATCATGACAGATAATAATAAAAGTTGGTCATTTGATAATAAGAATCATACACAATTATTTGATTTAACAGGGAAAGTAGCGATTGTCACTGGAGGGTCTCGAGGCATTGGGCGTGGGATGGCATTAGCATTAGCACAAGCTGGTGCGAGTGTTGTAATTGCATCACGTGCAGTGGATAAAATGAAGGAAGTAGTTGATGTGATAAAAAGTTATGGACAAGATGCAATTTATATATCATGTGATGTGCAAAGTAAAGAAGATTTAAAAAAATTAATTGACGAAACAAATAAAAAATTTGGAAGATTAGACGTTTTGGTACCTAATGCTGGAATCAGTGCTGGTGGACCAGCTGAAGAATTGTCTCATGAAAATTTTGATAAGGTTATGGATGTTAATTTTAATTCCGTATTTTATTTATGTCAATATGCATACCCATTGTTAAAAGCAAATGGTGGAGGTAAGATTTTAACAATTGGTAGTGAATATAGTTTACATGGATCAATGCGTGGGATTAATTATGCATCTGCAAAACATGCCATAGTTGGACTAACAAAAAGTTTAGCCGTATCATGGGCAAAAGATAAAATCCAAGTCAATTGTGTCATACCAGGATGGATCCATTCCGATCTAGCTGGCCCTGCGATTGATCATCCAGTGATTGGTGGTGCCATCAAAGCCAAAACACCAGATCCACGTGGATATGGCTTTCCAGAAGACATGGCCGGGTTGACCATCTTCCTTGCATCGAAATCATCTGACTTCATTACGGGCCAATCCATTGCGGTTGATGGTGGCTTTTCCGTCTCGATGGCCCCTCGCGCGGGATTGTAATCTTCCCTTAATACTTGAAAATAAGGAGGATTATACGTAATATTAAAATTAATTATATTTAAGGTATATACTCCATTTTCACAAAAAAAATTATATTAAATCCCGCATTCTTCAACTAATATATATATATATATTTACAAGATATTTTAGAAAGTATAGTAGTAGTCGTTCTATACAAACCAAATTCGTAAAATTTTTATTTAGTAAACAAAATCACCATAATAATAATAATAATAATAATAATAATAACAATAATAATAATAATAACAATAATAACAATTATATAAAAAAAGAATGGACGCAACATTACTACAACGAATTGGACGATGGCAAGATGCACTTGTATCGGAGAAACGTTTGCCAATGGCTATGAGTTTAATTTCCTATAATGGTAAGACACAGTATTTTCATGCGTCAGGATATGCAAATGTAGAAACAAAAGAACCTGTAAATAAAGATCATATATTTAGACTTCATAGTATGACAAAGCCAATTGTTGCTGTTGGACTATGTATGTTGTATGAAGAGGCCATCTTTCAAATTGATGATCCTGTATATTATTTTCTTGGACCACAATGGAAAAAAGAAAATATGAAAGTTTTTTCAAAGTGGGTAGATAGAAAAGCATGTACATACGAAACAGTACCTTGTAAACGTGATATAACAATGCGTCATATTTTAACACATACTGCTGGTTTATCACACGGGTTTGATCCATCTGGTAAAGGCATTCAAGTCGATCGTGTTTATGCAAAGAAATGGACAAAACCAAAACATCCGTCTAAAATGTCCGAGAAAGAACGTGCTGCTTTATTAAAAAATGACCCATCACTACTTAAATCTTACGTTGATGGTTTAGCTTCCATGCCATTGTTATATCAACCTGGTGAGCAATGGAATTATAGCCATGCACCAGATGTCCAAGCCAGATTAATTGAAGTTTTATCAGGTTTACCAGTTGATCAATATTTACAACAAAATGTGTTTGATCGTGTAGGTATGGTAGATACAAGTTTTGATGTTCCATTATCAAAAGTAAATCGATTTACAAAACAATATACATATACTTCACCTATTGTAAATGAAAAAAATAAAAATAATATTAATGAATGGAATCGTAATAATGCATTAACATTTCCACATGTTGGTAGTTACCGAGTTCTTGATAATAATTCATACGATAAACAATATTTAAATACCAATCGACCAAAATTATTATCAGGTGCTGGTGGTTTAGTCGGCACGATACATGATTATGCAGCATTTTGCAATATGTTATTAGCAGGTGGTTTTGCGGAAAAAACGGGTGAACGAATTTTAGGAGTAAAGACAATTGAATTTATGACATCAAATCATCTTCCAAATAATAAAGGATTATTAGATATGATTATTGATCCTAAAGTACAATATTCTGAAACAGCGGCAAATGGTGGAGGATTTGGTTTAGGATTTAGTGTAGTACAATCACCAGTAGTTGCTGGATTGATAGGTTCACCAGGAAATTTTGCATGGGGTGGTGCTGCAAGTACGATATTTTGGTGTGATCCAATTGAAAACATTTCTGTTGTTTTCTTCACGCAAGTTTTAGGTATGCGACCACTTAATCAATTGCGTGCAAAACTTGGTTCAATGGTATATGCAAGCATAACTGATCGTAGGCTTGGCGCTGCTGTAGCTCCTGCAACAAGCCATGTGTTACAACTTGGATTGGAAAAAGTTATGAATAGTAGTGGTGGTTGTAGTAGTAGTAGTAGTAATAACTCAAAGTTATGATATGAAAAAAATCAATTTTAATCACACAGCGCAGAGATTTATATACAAACGTATCATATCATACTAATCATGACAAATATTTTTATATATATTATATATAATATGATATATACTCTTATATATATTAATTGATACATGTATCATATTATATAACAGATCAGAAACCGCTATGATGTGGGCTGTGTGTAGTTGAAATAGCATTTTACAACACGCAGTGCTATCCATCATTTTTTTCACCACAGCTTTTTTCCTTTTTCAGACAAACTACATCATACTCCTTCCGCATTTTGTTTTGCTTCCATAACTTTATCAAATAAATCATCCAATGTATAAAATGCAATAGATTCATCTATTAAATATTGAACAACAATTTTTAATTTTTCTCCATCTACACCTAAAATGATGGCTTCATAACTACGTTGTTTTTTCTCCCACCATATATCAACTTGCGTACCACTATCAAATCCTAATTTCATTGCTTCTTTTTTCAATTCCATTTCCTCCTCTGATGGTCCTCTGCCAAGTAAATGATCAATTAATATTTGCAATTTTTCATGTAGTGGCATTTTACCATGCTGAAATGGGTCAGAATGCATACGGACTGCCATCAATGCTAATGCTTCTAAAAATTCGTAAAAATCCATTCGTTGCAAACTTTTTTCTTCATGTTCCACTTTTGCATGTGTACTTGTCGTTCGTCGCTGTGACCATACATATGCTTCTTTAACAGTCATACGTGATACATTGTGTGAACCAGACAGCAATCCTTTACTTTCAATCAATGCTACGAAATCATCCATAACCATGTACCTGTATAGAATAGATGGATAGATTAAAATGTTAGTTGTTATTGTTTTATTTAAACGAAAAGAAACAAATTTTTGTGACGTAGTATGTGTGTGTGTATATATGTAGGTAGAATATGCATGTGTGTGTCTTAAGAAGCGGGTGCAAGATTAGCATCAGACGCTCCGCTTCACAAACACGGTGCATGTTGGTTACGGTTGGTTATACGGTTGGTTATACGGTTGGTTATACGGTTGGTTACGTACAATTTTTCTAATTTATTATGTTTAATAGGACATGCATCGCTGAAAACATGTTTTAAATCTTCAATGTTATGTTTATATACCAATTGAACTTGTGGATTTTCAATATCATCCAACAATTGCCATTCCTCAACTGTTTTCGCAGCATGAGGTAATATATATTGAGTTAATAAAATTTTCGTACATTCATGAGCACTACGAGTAGATCCTTCCCCAAAACGAACTAATGCTACACGACATAATGCTTCTAAAAATTCATGCAATGTTAACGCATTATCTGGATTCCCTTCATTGGCTTTTTGTTTTGCACTTTTTTTTCCAATTTGGAAATCAGCTGCTACAAATATTGTTGATAAACGGCTCAAATCTAAATGCCTACCATCAATTAAACCAGCATCTTGAATACAGGATATAAATTCAGTCATGGACATTGTAAATGCATCGCCTTCGCCACTATATGCATATTGGCGAAACAAAGTACGTATTAAATTATATGACTCTGGTGCTTGAAACAAACGTTGTAATTTTTCATGTTCATCATGATCTTTTACAAATCTAAATATTTTCGTTTTTTGCCAATTTTGTTTATTTTGATGTTTAAAATTACCATCTGCAATACCACGTTTTTTAACCCATAAAAATTCTTTTGGTTTCTCCCGATCTTCCGGTACAAATACGTCTTGTTGACGGAATATAATTTCTTTTTTATATGCAGGCACTAAACGTGCTTTCATAAATGCATCAACGGCAAATTCATTTTCACGAGTAATATAGGAGCCACCAAAATCATCTAAGTGTAACCGTATATGAGATCCATTATCTAACACTTCGCAAATACGTTCTTCATTTGGCTCAATAACACTTTGTCTTCTTTTTAACATACTTTTTTCTTTTTTTAGTTGACCATGATGTCCACGACCATATATTATCTTATTTTCACTTTTACTATTTTGTTTTTTATTTTCATTATTTATTGCAGATAGATCTTCCAAACCTTGCACTAACTTAGCTTTAGGGATTAAACCAATAGTTGGCCAATGCTTTTTCTTTTTTTGTGCTTCTAATAATTCTACACGTCGTTGTTCTTTTTCCATTTTTAATTTTGCACTTAACATATTTTTCTCATATTCTTCTTCATCTTTTTTTCTTCGTTGTTTCACACGTCCTAGTAGATAATGTTTCACTTTTAATGTTTTTAAAATAGTATTTGTATTCGTAGAAACGTGGGTTTGATGATCATGCATAACATGTCCTAATAAACTAGTAGAATTACGAAAGACGGAATGGCGATCCCCACTATCTTCAGATGATTGATGATCTTTATGTACACCATCTCGTCTCAAATCACCTTTTGTTTTTGATTCTAACGAACTTGCACGCCACATAATATTCATATTTGATAATTTATCTGGATGATGATGATTTGTTGTTAAATTTGAGGATTGTTGTGCTGCATTCCTTCTTTTTCGTCGTTTTGCTTTTTCTAATTGCATTGGGATAAATACCCCAGTTTTGTGAGTACCCCCTAATGCAACTTTTTGCCTACGGTTTAAAATACTAGCTTTTTTACCAACATCTAATGGTCTTAAATTTTTATTTGAATTATGTAAGATTGGTAACTTATGACTATGGTTTACATTATCAGTATTAAATGTTTCTCGTCTTCGTACTCTACCTTTCGGTAATTCTTCACCATATCTTCTAGCAGCACATAAAGATAACCATTTAATGGTTTGTTGCCCATCTCCACAATTTATTGAAAACTTACGCCCATGTACATGGCAATGTATTATGATATCATGACCAGTTGAATAGCTATCTTCATCATTTTCCTTTAATAGTTCATCATCATCGTTATTTAAATAATGACAACGTTTAAATGTTGCTGATACTTTATTATCAGCTGGTATTAATTGTTCTTTCCATGCACCGAATGATGCTGGTTTTGCAGGTGTTAATGGCATATTGGTTAGATGTACGAATGTTTCTGTGATTGTTATAATAGGGGATGGTGTGGTACGATGGGTGTGCATATGGATGTATTGGTGGTTGTATAATATATGTAATAGTTGTTGGTTTAAAAAAAGTCTGATGTATTTATTATTATTATAATAACGCTTTTTATTTTGATATTGATGACATTGCTGGCCGGCTGGCCCGGGCTGGATTGCTGTTGGTTTTGTTGCTTGTTGCGAGTTTCTTTTTTGTGTCTTAATTATTAGTATAGTAAATTATAGTGTAAAGAGACAATTTGTTAGGGTCAAATTAAGTTCGTAATTTAACAATTAACCTGATAACCTGATGGAAGAAAGGCACTGCAAAGCCAGAAAGCAAAAACACAAAAAAACACAAAAAAACTTTGATGGAAAAAAAGCGAACAAAATATAAATACAGCTATAAAATAAAATATTTTACATGATGCATACTTCGTCGAACGTGTCGAATAACATGTCGTTTCTCTCTTCTTTCTTACAT
>JACLAC010025083.1_pt1 | contig 18083 bp, 17 predicted proteins | sample 8027881 | NCBI WGS metagenome assembly JACLAC01 (sample SAMN15725517, study PRJNA655200) | protist metagenome | isolation source: fluorescence activated cell sorting (FACS) single amplified genomes of... | place: Spain: Blaines Bay Microbial Observatory, Mediterranean Sea | collected 2016-01-19 | reverse complement strand
ATTGCAACACTCGCAATTGATTTTTCATCATCTGACATTGCCATTGATGCAAAAAGGCCATCCCCTGTTGTTAAAACCAAACAAATTTCCAATAATGTACTAATGGAGAAAAACATACCAGATGCATATTTAGAATATTTCGATTCTTCATCTTTAATCTCTTTCTTCTTTGGTTTAAATATGAAAGATGGTGGTTCTTCCTGAACCATTTGAGACCGGATGTATTCATACAACAGCTTCCCCGTCTCTCTACGCGACATGTCAAATGCACAATTAATAACATCTTCATCCAACCCAATCATCTCGATCAAAACGACAATGATATCCGCATCACGTATTGGAAATGCATCCATATCTCGCACTGATATATTCATTTCGCTAATTGCAACCATACGCATTGCACATAGCAAATGAAGCTGAATTGCCAATATATCATCTATCATAGGGACGCCTTCCCTTGTACATCTAGTTATTTCACCAATTAAACGATTCAATTGCCTCATATCTTCCTCCTTCCAACATGCACGCTTAACCAGATGAACCAACACATCAAGCAATTTTTTATCGATTGAATTTAAATCATCGCGAGATACATCACTTGGTACAGTTGTAACTATGTTCTCAATGACTAGGCCAAACGGAATGGTACCCCACCGTTTTGCCCGTTGTTTGCTATTGACTGTATCTAGTAAAAAATGATCCGCTTCATCCCTTATACCCCTTGCCAATTCTATTAAGACTCTTTCTATCATTTTATTATGATGTCTCTTTTTTGTTTTATGAATGACACGAGATGTACGATGTACCATCATAGCAAGTTCTTCATACGATGCATTTTTTATTTGATTATAAATTCTATCCGGTAAAAGAGGAGATTTTGCTTTTTTCAACTTTTTTGATCCCAGCAATTCCAATAATACACATTCCGGATGATCAAACCCTCTAGCTTGTGCATAGGAATGTAAAACTGCTTCCACTGGATTAACATGTGAACTTGATATAAAAATATGTATTCCGTAGGGTGTAACTTCATGTAAAGAGAAAAATCGTCTGCTACGCCCACGTCCATTTTCAACTGTAGAAAAAGCCCTTGGATATGCACTCCATAGATGAACTTTTTTGTACACTCCATCAGCACTGGTTTCAGTTAATTCACGTCTAAGATCGGCAACTAGTTTGCTTACAGTTAAGATTGGGGATAGGGCTGTTTGAATATCATGATTTGCACCCAAGTATATTGCATCTAGTTCTTTTAAAATTTCGTTAAATGTTGGTGAATATTCTTTTTTTTTTACATTTTTCCGATCACTGCCAACATAAACTTCTCTTTCTGTCTGTTCGGAAAGGTTTCCTAAGCAATTATTGGAACGGAGTAAACGAAGCAAGCCAAGCACTTCTTCAAAATCATTCATAGTACATCGTGTTCCAAATTCTTTTTGTCCACCACAATCTTTCACTGGCGAATCGACTGCATATATATTGTCAAGCATGTGTGCAGATTTTATTAATTTCTCGGTATTTTTTTTCTTAATGCCATCTTTCTTTATCACTTCTTCTTTTTTGTCCTCGTGCTCCTCCTCCCCTTCTTCTTCTTCTTCTTCTTCTTCTTCTCCTTCTCCAATATCTTGTAAACCATCATCATTTATAGTGTTCAAAAATAGCATAGGTTTTTCTAGTTGGTTTGGGGCAAAACCAGGATCGTTCTCTAATTGGTGCCAAGAACTTCTACCACTGCTAGTTGAAGAAGATCTAGATGATTTAGTTGACATAGACATATAATCATAGCTACTTCCACGACGGCGTACGCTACTTTGCACATTACCACCATTGCCGGCATGAGCTGACCAATGTCGACTATGGCGACCACCTTGTTTTTGTGGTGACTCAGGTGTTTGAGAAAGAAACGACCATCTGCGATGCGTCTTTTTCTGTCCTAACTTTCCTTCCGGAGAAAATTTTGTCATATTTGCTTCTTTAATCACAGCCACTACAGGTTTAATCTTCAGCGGAGAAGCACCTTCGTCTTCTTTCTTCAACTTGTAGTTATACTCCTGGTCCGTTAAAGCAGTGGTTAATCCAGCTATTAATTCTCTTGTATCTACAGTGTAATTGTTATTATTGTCAGGCCTAAGGCATGTTTCCGGGTTCCATTTACGGGTTACTTGACTGCTACTCGCAACAGACGTATAACCACGATTTTTAATTAAATTCCGTACTCTATCACCAATGGATTTCCCAACGCCTTCTGTCAACATATCGACAACTGAAAGGATGGCACTTCCACTTTTACTGGCGTCATTAAAAACCGCTTTTGGATCTGTAAATGTTGGATCTGTACATATTGTACATGCCATTTGGATGTCACCAGCCCATGAACGGCGAAAAAAACGTTTTATGGCGCTAGGATCGATGCAATCCTCATTACTAAAAACTTCTAAACCAATGACTACAAAATTTTGACGTCGAGATGTCACATCTTTCAAAAGTCTCGTTAAATTTTGTATATTATTGTATCGCTCGCCAAAAAATGGTTTCAAATTACCATCCATATCCATTGTAGGATTATACATTACAATACCATCTACCGTATTTTGTATATCAAAATTATCATTTGCAAATGATGAAGCTGCATCTTCTACCAAAATTATTTTATTAACATCATTCTCTTTTAGATACAATTCTATATCCTGAAACATTTGAAAGACCCATTGTTGGCCTTTCTTATTTGCAGCAATATCAACTTGCGTAATCAACACACCATCATACTCTGTTTTAAAAATTTCTTCAATAGTATGATGATTTAATTCATCTTCGTCTAATGCTAACATTGAAAATTCACCAACAAAAAGGGGAGGTTTATCTTCATCCGTTAATTTTCCTGCTCCACCTGTCAACTTCGATTTGCTAAGAGCATATTGATGCACTAACCGTTTAATGCCATTTATATTCATATTTGATTTAAGAATAGCCATGTCAACCGTACATAATTTCTTAATACTTAAACTTTTTCTATTATTATTATTATTATTATTATCATTGTCCATTTCTAGTTCCTCACTTAAATTTAATAACATTTTTGCATCATTTTTAAATGAGTCCGCCTCGTCGATCGTACCAAAATATTTTACAACTTTCTTTACTTTAGACAATCTAACTTTGAGATCCTCTGTTGATAAAAATTTTAATTTTTCTTCCATTTTGGAGTCAATGGATGTAGGTGTATTAACATTATACAATCCATGAAAAGAATGTTTTTTATCACTTAAATTTTCTAAACCATGTTTTGCTAAAATATCTTTCTTTTTCTTTTCATCTTCAATAATTTTTTCAAAGGATTTCAATGCTTCTTTTCTTTCTAAATATTTGGACCAATTATAGAAAACAATAAGAATCCCTGTGATTGTTAAGAAAAATGTTAACGATGCATAATATCTACCTTCGTTATGATATGCATATTGTTCATCCATTTTCGTTGTTGTTGTTGTATTATTATATAAAAGGAAGTTGATGGTGGTATTTTAGGGATGGGGAGAAAAATTAATTTTTAAAAGTTAAACAAACGAAAAGATGTGTTATATGAATTAAAAGTATGTTAACAATGATGAAAATATGATTGTGATTGATATTTGTTGCGATGTAATATGATAAAATGTGTATATATATAGATACAAATTGTTTTGTTTTGTTTTTTCATCACTACTTGTGCAATTGTATGATGATGAGGACACAATTTTTTAGGCACAGATAGAATTCTGTGCCTAATTAATAAAAATAATTGTTCAGATTATTGGTTGAGATGATTTACTGTACTGTATCTTCAACATCCAATGGTGCCCTGTTGCCTGGACCGATTAAAATAATAAGACTGAAAAGACAGATTTTACGAAAATTTAATTTATACGAACTGGACATGTACCTATTATAATACCGTGAAAATTAACCTTTTCGGAAATTATTATGAATATTATATTTTTTTACAATTATAACATAGGGATAGGGTTATATAGTAATGTAAATATGAATTTATTGGGCTTATTTTTATTTTCAAAATGCAAATTTAAATAATTGACTGGGTCGCCAACATACAATTACGTTACTCTGGCAAGCGCAGAGTCTTCCCAAGGAAAGACTCTGGTCAAATTGGGCACCTTTCCCACTATTTAGTGCTATTTTTTTGCTGTTTTTCTACTTTAAGGTATATTTTTGTATACTAGTTAGCCTACTTCCCTAGTTAACTGTGATAATGATTAATTTTTGTAGTATTTTAGAAGTATAAATATTGAATACATCCTATCAAAACACAAAAAAGATCAAAATTTTCCTGTAAAATTATTCAAATATTTCACGTTTGTAAAAGTGAGATATATATTGTACAAAAAATATATAAATAGAAATAATAAATATATTAATATAGATATAGATATAAATAGTATTATTTTAGATTATAAAATCTTATGTAAAATAATTTATATCATGATTTTTATTATTAACATGTCATATATAATATAAAAATCCAATGATTGAATATAAATAGTCAATATGTAAAACATTCAAGACAAAATATAATAAGTGTACATGTAAACCGTACAATTATTACTGTTATATTATGAAAAATTGTATATAAAATGTTGTTAATTATTAAAAAACATAATATTTCTGCTGTTTTGCCATTTATGGTGAGCAACTGACAATTTTGGGGGTGATTGGTAGACAGTGTACTTGTCTACCACTGAAACAAAGAATTGTCAGTTACCCTTGTAACAGTAAAAAGTTATTTTATAAAATCTGTGTGTATAAATCTACATTTAAAATTTTCATATCTATATATATATATCAATAAATATAAATACTGACATTCTTTGTCAATAAAATAGATATGTAATAAAAGTTTCTATTAGTGTTCAATGCTATTCCCATACTATTCGCATTCTCAATAAAAAACAACACGATGAAAATATTATCCTTTTTTCTATTAGTAAATTTACAATGAAATCATTTATCTATATTCCTGAAATATCAATTTACATATTTATCAACATAAAAATATCCATAAAAAGGTGCAAAATATTTTTTTTCCAAAAAAGGAGCAATTAACTAGGAAGCTATGCTAAGTAGTATACGCAAAATGTATGGAATATACAAAATCATGAAAAAAATAACACTAATCATAATGGAAGGTGCCCAATTTGATCAGAGTACAATTACGTTAACAACCGAGCAAAGACGCAATACTCTTGGGCTCCTAGCTCAAGACCCAATCCTCGAACCGACTTGGGTGCACGCAGTTCAAGAGCAATTGGAAACTGGTGGAACAACAATTTCGACGAGGAAGACGAAGATGTAGGAGGGGCAATTGTAAGTTTTCTTTGATATTGACTTATCCGATGACTGGCCTAACTACGTACATTTAACTAACATACTTTTAACATTACTTGCCATAGGGAAAGGTTCGAACCGGAATGAAGATATTCAATCAAGGAAGGACTGGGTCGCCAACATACAATTACGTTAACAACCGAGCAAAGACGCAATACTCTTGGGCTCCTAGCTCAAGACCCAATCCTCGAACCGACTTGGGTGCACGCAGTTCAAGAGCAATTGGAAACTGGTGGAACAACAATTTCGATGAAGAAGAAAGTGAAGAAGAAAGTGTGGGTTGGGATGACCAACCTTCACACACACGCGCTCACAGGCCAACTGGTCAAAGCGTGAGTAATTATTATAATAACTGGCGCCTTTAGTTTCGTTACATATTGTCGCGGACCAGCATTATTAAAAACATTTGCTGGTGATGAATCAACTACATCATTTGGTGTGATAGATCAGATGAAAGAAGCTGGTGTTACACTTGAATATTTATCAAATTGTCAAATTATCGTGTTAAATACATGGAGACCAATTATTGAGAACCCATTATTACGGAACCCTTTGGCTTTGATCGATAATCGTACAGTCACAGAGAAAGAGCTGATTCCAGTTACACTTGGAGATGAAAAAACTGGGCTGGAAGTGTGTATTTCAGAATATAACCCAGCACATGAATTTTATTATTATCCAAATCAAACAAAAAACGAATTGTTGGTTTTTAAAACATATGATAGTGAGCGAATTCCATTCATTCCTACACTTCATACATCATTTGATGATCCTAATACACCAGCTGATGCGGAAGAACGAAAATCAGTTGAAGTCAGAGTGATTTGTTTGGTAGAAAAAGGATAAAATATGTCGAAATTATAGGTGCAAGAGAAGAGTAAAACAAAAGAGGGACCAAGGTTTTAAAATATATTTTACGAGTTCGTATATTAATTTTTTTAACACCTCAAACATTTCCTACTATCATATGAGATATACACACACTTATACACCGTCTCTCCTAGCTTGTGCGCTTTTCCCTTCAATTGCAAATGCTCTTGAAGCATTGATCGCTAAACTAGCTGCTTTAAATTTTCGCAAGGCATCTAATTCTTCTTTCATTGCATCATTTTCTCTGCTTAATTTCTTTCTTACAATATCAGCTGTATTAGCGCGTCGTTTCATACGTTCTGCATCACTCATATGTTTTAATCGTTCTTCTTCAGCTAATTTAGCTTCTTGTTGCGCTTTTATAACTTGCACGCGATAGAAAATTTCCCCTGCATTTGATTTTAACATTTTACTATTAGTATCACTGAATGTTACTGATTGTCTTCTTCGTTTGCTACGTTTTCTACGCTTTGCAATGCTAGTTTTATTTTCATTATCAATATCTTTCTGATTATTATTAGATTTCCTTGCATTGCTTTTGGGACTCTTACTACTACCAACATTATTTGATAATCTTGATCGTAATTTTGCAACACCGCTAATTCCAAATGCAGTATGTAATTTAACACTTAGCTCAGGATTTACCTCGTGCAATTATCATTTACCATATTAAACTTGCCCTCCTCTTGTTGATTTAAAAAATTATAATTTAATAAATTTACTTGATTCGTTGATGGGGATGAGTTTGATAAAAATGTTGTTTGTGATCCTTTTACTGGCGATGTCGCAGGTCTATTTTCTGGCCATGGCCAACTACCAGTACCTTCACGTGGATAAAATAATTGTTTTGTTAATTTTGGTTTATTATGATAATCATTAAATTGTTGTCGTCGTCGTACATTTGGTAAATTATTATCTTGCAACCATCTTCTGGATCCTTTAGCTGATGAAATAGCTTTACGATCATATTGTACTTTTGGTACAATTTGCTTTGTTTCCATAACATGACGTGATTGTGGCCTTTGCTTATATATCATTCTAAATGGTGAATTGGATTGTTGTTGGTTGGTATTCATTTTGTCTGTGTGTATATGTATATGTGTGTGTGTGTGCATAGATCTATATGACGTTGTTGTTGTTGTTGTTAATATTATTATCGTTTGCATGTAGAGGTTGCTTTTGTCATTCCTGTGTGTATATGTATATATGTATTGGGATGTGTGTAATATATATTATATAATTCATATTATTTGCATAATTTTTGCCTATTATTGCCTGCATAATTGTGCGTTGATGAAAAGCTGAATCGATTATCATAACCGATTTATTATATACTTTATAGGTATGAAATAATAGAGGGGCCATAGCACTGTTAATAACCTTAATTTGAACATGAAATTTTTCAATGGTGGGGCATAAGAAATTACTATCTCTCTTGGCTTTGTGACATTTCTACCAAGTAATTCTCTTTTAACTTTTTCATAATAGCCTAATGTTAATAATCATACTTTTAAATACTTCCATATCTGCAGATTCAATACTAAATATATACAATAACTATTCCTACTGTTACTATTCATACTAAACATTAGCATTCAGATTATTACAAGGTAATGTATTCGCATCATTAATGTATCGACGCAAAACTTCATTACCCAGGTTAGAGGAGGTCTTTTACTACCACAGGTGGTATCTCATCATGTTACCATCTCACCAAATTATTACACCATTATACCATTATCAATGTATATATATTCTCATTCAATACATACACATTTTATATATCTCAAATAAAAATGAATAATACACTTACACTTGAATATAATATCACCAAACTAACTTTACCAAGTAAGATGGATAGTGGTAGTGAAAGTAGTTCCTGCTCAGTATATACTGAGCAGGAACTTTCTGATATGTATGACAAAGAGGAATTTGACATACATAATGTGAATGACAAGCATAATTATGAATTAAAAATAGTAAAACAAGAAAAAAATGGAGTGATAAAGTTCTTAATATAACATCTTTCTAAAAAATGGAAAAACAAAAAAAAGTATTAAAAAAAAGGAAGGAGCTACAGCTGAGGAAACATATGTGGGAAAAAGAAGAGGATGACATAGTTAATGTCAATTCAAAACATAAGTATGAATTAGAAAAATTAAAAGAGGAAAAAAATGGTATAATTGTATTCCTATGGAATATAATATTCACTTAAAAAAGGATGCAGGCACAAAGAATATTAAAAAGAAAAGCACAAAAGCAGCACAAAGACTGGTAGTTATGCAAGAACTGCAAGATGCTTATTTGGTAGAATTATCCAAGCTAGAGAAAGAAGACACTGAGAATATACTAGCTAATATACTGAGCAGGAACTGCATGAAATGGAAGCAAATGAGGAATTTGAAATAAATAACATAAAAGACAAGCATTTATATGATATAAAACAAATAAAACAAGAAAAAAATGGTATAATAACTTTCCTTATGGAATATAATATATTCATACAGAATGGAAACACAACTAAAAGAAAAGAGAAAAAGAATCATGTTTGCACATAAATTATATAAACAATTTATGGGGGATGATACAAAAGATGATGTACAAGAAAGGGAAAGGCAAGAAAGACTATTGGCAGTAGTTAAGGACAACACAAAGAAAATTGACAATGCTGGAATGATAAATTTATTGATGGATGAGCTTGATGATAAGAAAGTAGCAGAGGAAAATGCAGTTGCAAAAGAAAAAGCAGAAGCTGCAGAAGATGATCAAGAAAAATGATATGAGTTAGAGTGTTTATAATGGTAATATTTTCCTGTAATGCTATTCCAATGGTAAATATAATTTCCCCGTAATTAAGGTTAAATATATTTTGATTTTATAAACTTAGTGTCTGCGTCGTCAGACTCTTTCTCCCCCAATAACTCTATTCCCTCACGTTGTCTCGTTGTCAAATTGGAAGCAACATTGATTTTGATCCATACGATACTAGCCCTGGATCTCCTGAAAGAAAATGGTTGTTCAATAAAGATGGTAAAGCAATTTGGAAAGGCAATATTTTTGATTGCCCAATAACAAAAAATTGTATGGTGGGACAATGTAGTGCAAATGCAAGTACACCACATAGTCCCATTCATTGTCATTAAAATTGAACGTTATATCTCATAATTTTTATTTTTTAGAGGTAGAGTATGATACAAAGCATGATGTGTATTTTAAAATTGTACGTATTTTTAATAAAATATTAATACAATTTAATTTAATACGCATCATAAATTTACCTTTTTTTTTATTTTTTTGTCACAAAAACTTTTCTTCACTCTCTCGAGACACATTTTTTTTTCAGATCATCTTTTTATACCTTGTATTTTTTTGATAGTACTAAATGATATCATAAAAGTAGCTTGTATAATGTCTCCTGGCATATCATATATATATATACACACACAAAGTATATACCTTTAAAATATAGTTCATACATTTACTTCTTAGTATCAAACAATTCAGATACAGATTTCCTTGCATGTACTCGTAAAATTGCATTTGCTAACAATTCCCCTACAGATAATTGTACTAATTTCTCATTGGATTCCATATGTTTTGGCAATGGTACGGTATTAACAACTAATACTTTTTCCATACATGAATTACGGATACGTTTATCAGCTGGACCTGAAAATAATCCATGAGAAGCAAATGCATATACTTTACGTGCACCATATTTTTTAATATTTTCTGCTGCTTTGCATAATGTACCAGCTGAATCAATCATATCATCTACTATAATTGCATCGCAACCTTCAACACTACCAACTAAATCCATCCTTGCAATTTCACCAGCTTTTTGACGTTGTTTAATAATCATTGCAACACCTGGTTCCGTACCTATACGTTTATGCAACGCTTCACCAAATTTTTTAGCACGATATACACCACCAGCATCTGGTGATACTACCACAGGATTTTGCAATGGTGGGTCTAAATTGCCAAAATATTCAACACCAACTTGTGCTGCTTCTAAATTATCCACAGGAACGCGTGGTCCAAAGAAACCTTGGATTTGGCCACAATGTAAATCAACTGCGATGACTCTATCAACACCCATTGATTCCAATAAACGGGCAACATCTGCTGCAGAGATTGGAACTCGTGATGTCATTTTACGATCTTGTCTAGCATATCCATAATATGGTATGACAGCAGTAATTCTACGTGCCGATGCACGTCTCATCGTGCTAACTATTAATAATAATTCCACTAAACTTTCATTTACGTTTGGTGGGCATGTTGGTTGGATTAAATAGACATCTTGTCCACGTACATTTTCATTTACCATAACGTTTACCTCACCATCAGCAAAACGACCAACTGTTATATCACCAAGTTTCATTCCTAAATGTTCTGTAATTTCTTCCGCTAATTTATGATTCGAACCGCCACAAAATACTTTTGCGCGTCGCATTGGGTTAAATCCTTTCTCTTGCCCTGCATCTTCTAAGCCACTTTTATCGACTGGCTCATCATCATCATCCTCATCATCATCCTCATTCTGTTCCACAGTATCTTCCGCATTATTATTATTAGCTTTTGCATGTAACACAGAAGCAAATCCAGCGCAAGAGGTTAAACAAATAGTAAAAATAGTTGCTGAGGATGAATTATTTTGCTTCGAGCTAAAAGTTGTTACCCTGTTTGTTTTATTAAACGTTGAAAATTGTTTATTTGTACCTTTGCCAAATTGTTGGTAGTTGGTTCTTTTACTATTTTTCAAAGTATTGGTGAAAAAACGTTTTGACGTAGTGGTAATAGGTTTGTTGGATATTGATAATATTGCATGGCGTTGTGCTGCTAATTTTTGAATAGATGAACGTAACATATTTGTTTTAATTTTCTATAAATATATATATATATATATATATATAGTATATATCAATTATGACTAATCCAAACCTATGAATGATCCAACCTAAGATGAGGGGAGAATAGATGGATAGAAAAGGGGACGGGGTGATGAAGATGGAGTATTTGTTATTGTTTTGTCCAATAGATATTCACATTTCTTACATAAAAATGAACCTTTTCCATTAATTATTTTGCCAGTTTGCACTATTATTCATTATTTTTTCTGGTGTAGTAGTAATTCGACGGCCCGTATCTTTTTGTTTATATAGGGTATTGTTCTGACTGTATGTAGTTATTAGAATATAATGTTGGGGCAGGAATATAGCAGGGAAAAACACAATAATAACAATGCTGGAATGGCAAAAACAGAGGGGCAGAATTAAAAAAATCACAGACTAAATTGACCGTATTATATTCATCAGAGCCATATACCACCACTATAATACTATTATACTTTAGGAAATCTCAGCTGGGAAGACTCTGCGCTTGCCAGCTTGCTTGCCTGCTGGCCTGGCTTGCTGGCTTGCCAGCTTGCCAGAGTACTATTTACTATACTTCTTTAACTTCTTATACATCATTGTGCCAGAAGAAGATGATTATTTTTTTATTGCACTATTATTATTCGGTTTTTTGTTGGAAGAATTATTAAAAAAAAAAAATAGAAGAAGATGTATATCTTTATCTTTTGTACAGATTGAAAAAGGAGTTATAATACCAAAGTAATTATAGAAGAGCGAGTGAATAAAAAAGTAGATAGATATCAGTATTGTTAGTATATTTACTTGAAAGTTATTTTTTTACGTGAAAAAAGCAGGAACGGATCCATATATAAATATACAATATTTTGTAAAAACAAATATAATTACATCAATATGATGACAGTTCCAGAAAATAATAATTATAATGAAGACAGTAGAAATAATAATACTGATAATAATAACGAATTGCAAGGTTTTCATGATTTACCAAAATTTTTACAATTTGGTTTGAAATATACAGCTTCACGGTATAAGAAATCATATATTGTGATACAATTTTTAGTACAATTTGGACTACTTATTCCAATATTTGGTTATATGACTAAATCACTACCATTTTCAATAATATTATCTGGGTATTTATTTATATCGAATTTGGCACAAATGTTTGCACCTGACTTTACAAAAGGTGTATTTCTTGATTTATTATTGAAAGATGCAAAAATAACAAAAAGAATCAATGATAATATGTATAGGTTATGTATTGGATCAATGGTAACTTTTCTACTTATTTTACCTCCCTTCTTCTTTTACTATATAATAATACCATTTGCAACAGACCCTAATCAAATGCTTGGTCCATCGACATTCGTAATAACCCTTCTTATGTCAATTATTGGATATATTGCGATGATTCCCATGTTTATATTAACTAGTTGTCAAACCCTTATCGATCAAGTAAGCTTAGTGCATATATCGACTATTAAAACATATCTTGAAAAAGTTCGTGTTATTATTATGAATAATAATAATAATGTTGAAGAGGATGGGATTCCACTAGTTGATAAATTATCAAAAGAACAGGAACAAGTTGAAAAATGGATCATGGATATTAATAATGGTATATCATTGTGTAATACTTTACAATTATGCAATTATATGGGAGGATCTATTTTATTTTTGGTAATTGCAGATGGAGGTTATGGTATTGGGCCAACTGTGGGATGTGCTATTACCTCACTCTTTGCATGGTTGATGGTTGGTAATGCATTATATGCAATTGCAAAACCAAATATGGTTTGGGAACAACAAAAAGTATTATTATTAAACGATGCAAAAGTTATTTTAAATTTAAAATTTCCAAAAGAAAATTTTGAATCATGGTTACTTTTACATCATATCAATGCAAGCAAAGCATTTGGTACTAAAATAACATTTGAAAAGATGAAACAAACAGCTGGTGTATTGACATCCTTATTCGGTATTACGTTGTATTTATTATTACGACATCAATTGAGGAATGTGTGGAATGTGTTTGGGTGAAAAAACTAAAATTTAAAAATATCTCGATCTAGCAAAAAAATATGGGCACAATTTTTTTATTTTTAAAATAAGCTAAAAAATACTACGGTTCGTACGTTCGTAATTAACACACGGGTAGCAAATTTTAATGCTTGATTCTACTACTACTAAAAAAAATTGTAATATCGCTTTTCTTCTTCTTCTTTTTTATCAATGAGGTACTACTGCCATTAGTACCAGTGTGAATTGTAGCACCATCATCATTCCCAACCTTATTCTTGAGAGTTTTATTTTGTTTCAAGAACATACCAATAAATTTTCGTTTGCCATGATTTATCCCATGCTTCAAAATTTGTTGTTTATACTTCTCCACGTTCAGGTGCTTTGCTTTTGACGCAGTAGATTTGAACCTAACTTTGCCAAAAAATTTGCTTTCATGTTTTGGAGAATCTAACAATCCAAAACACCAACCAATCCCATGGTAGCTTGGTGGTGCTAAGCCATCTAGTGCATAGTGATCATTCAAATAAATCAAATAATTGTACGCATCTTCAATTAAAAGTTTTCATTAATTTTTAAGGGACTCGCCTCTTCTCATATCTTCCATCACCATGCTTGTTTGGGCATTTTTTAAACGTTCCACTTGTCTGCTTTTAAGATACGATACCTTTGCTTTATGAATGTTTAAACTAGTCTCTCCGCTTATACGATAAACATTCCCAGTGGCATATAATAACAATTCACCTTTTTTATCTTTGATTAAAACATAAATAGCTTTTGAACTCAATGCTAATAATTGAAAGAAAATAGATCTTGATATTGAACGTTTATATAATTTTAATCCATACATATATTCTAAAACTATTACATCACGTCCAGATTCTAAAATTGTATAATCGATAATTTCATATAAACTAACAAATAAATACAAAGAACCAATAAATAATGTAAATTTGCGATCTTTGTATTTCAAACAATCAAAACATAAAAATATCCAAGTGCACAAAACGTACATAATACTTAACGGTATACTCATTGGTGATCCTGGATGTGTAATATCAATTAGTAATAATATTATTGAAACAAAAACAATTGCTATAACATTTACCTCTTTCAATAAAATATTTTTTCCAATATTCCAATCAATATTATTATATGCAATACCAAATAGAAATGAAAACAACATCATTATACTAGATATGTAAACGCCAATTACGACCCACAACCCATGTACGTTACTATTATATATTGCATAGAACATAAACAATATTACACAAAAAAATGAAAAGAACACTTCACCTTTTCGATATCGTTCCATTTGGACAAGTTGACTTAATCGACTTCGTCTACTACCTTCATTTTCTTTATTTATATTTTGTAAATCCAATGATATCATAAATTTTAATGAATTATCATCATTATTTATCGAATTTTTTTTCGTGGCAACGCTAGCAACATCTTCCCGATATATATTACTGGTTATAAACATTAATCGCTTCATTTTCGTATCAGAAATCATCGAGTATAATGCTTTGATACTAAAAGTAAGAATTTGGAAGTATAATGACCTTTTTATTGGACGTTTATAAAATCTATATGAACTGCCATATTGAAATAAAATAGTATTATTATCTATATGTGTAAATGTTACTGAATACATATTATAAACGGTAATCAAAGCAAATACAATACCAACAACTATTATCATTCCTCTATTTTTTCGTTCCATGGCATCAAATAATATGAAAAAAATACCATTGAACAAATACGTACAAGCCAAAAAGACAGACATGTGATCAAATGGTTTTACAATTTCAACAATGACATTAAAAATGCCTAATAAAATAATAAACAATACATTTGGCTCGTGCAATAATTTACATGCAACTGCAATTGATAAATTTCGATGTAATAAATAAAAAAATGTGAACATTCCAATTACAAAACATGTTATTAATCCATTGTATAAATGTTCATTTTTTCCATTAAATAAGGTTCTATTAATTATTTCTTGCGTTAATGCTAAAATTGCAACAAATGAAATTATTCGTGTTCCTACTTTCACTTTATAAATTAATTTTTTAATACGAAGTGCTTCTTTTTCTGGATCAATGACATCTTTTCCAAAATGTACATATCGACGACGACTTTTACTTTTTTTTCTGTTTATATTTGTATTTATTGTTGTATTGTTCTCTTCTTCGATGTTTATATGTTCTTCTTCTTCTTCTTCTTCTCCTTCTTCTTGCTCTTCTTCTTCTTCCTCAATCATTTTTATTTCTTCTTTTTCATCATCCTTTTTAATACTCTTTTTTTTTTCTCGATATCATTGTTATTAATATATAATGGATTTAATGTGCTTTGTTCCACCATTGTTAAATTATTTACCTGGTTGGCCTCTTCCATCTCATCCATCTTGTTCTCCATCTTGTTGTTCTTCCTGATCTTTCGTTGTTCGGTTCTCTTTGTTTTTCTTTCCTAATTTGTCTTTTCTGCGTTGATCTCCCATATATGATTCTCTATAAATTCAAATAAATAATGCAATAATAAAATTAAAAATGTGTGCAAAAAATAATAAAATATATAAGGTGCTAAGAAGTTATTAGATACAGAGTAATAGTGGTTTCTTCTTTTGTGTAGTGTTATTTTGGGGAATATTTTAAGGTAAACCGTCTTTTTCAAGGCCTGTGTAGTGCTAACTCGATGAAATTACGGAACATATTTGGAAGAAATACGAACCCTATTCTTCAACTCTCTATTAATGCTATTCCTATGCTAATATTTTCGGCAACGTGGACATATATAAAAACAGTTAAAAGTGCAAAAAACAAACCCAAAAAACAGATTTATAAATAAATTAATTAATCTATTACGTTTTTAACTAGAACAACAACAACAAAGAAAATGACAAACACAGATACAAGATTTAAATATTAAGAAAGAACAAAAATTACAGAGAGAAAGACAAACAAGAAAGAACACGTTTTAAAAAAACATACGTTTCAATAAAAAGCAAGTTTAATATATTAAACGTTATATTTTAAAATAAAAAGGTGTTAATAATAATATATTATATAAGCAGAATATGGCCTCGTTCTTAGAAGACGATACAGTTACAATTGATAATTTCGAGTTACATGCAACACCTACAACACACCATACGGAAGGCCATGTAACAGATGATAGCAACAATGGAAAGAATCCATATGCAGATGTAAATTATGAGCAAAGATTTGACAATACTTTAGTAAAGAAACAGCATAGCGAGGAATCCGAGACAATAATGCGAAAAAACGATAAACTGGAGATTTCAGATCTTGGTGATTTGGTATTATGGAATATACTCAGCTATGCCACCGATGGTGAAAACTTCCTGTCTCTTTTAAAAGTATCAAAACAATGGAAGCAGTACGTGTTAATTATAACACCTTTGCCTATTTTAAGGATTCGTTTTGATTCTAGACGGTACAGATATGACGGCGTGTTCCCATTTAACGCAGGCACAATTCGGAGTTTATGCGACTGGTGCTATACGAAGGATTCCCTATTGTATCGAGGTGGGAAAACCAGAACGATTCTTGCTAATAATAACGTTGCCCCCTGTGAACTCAAAAGACATGAGAGCTGGCCATCTTTTCAATCTCAATTTTTCTACGAAATATATAGTTACATTTACAATGTTTGTACACAACGAACTCCAAACAATTGGAGTAGCCCGATATACAAACAAGTTTTAAGTTGGTCGAAAGAAATTTCAATTGATACCGTGCAAAATATGGAAAAGTCCTTTTTAAATGGACAGAGCATTCAAAGTAATGTGACTAGTCCAATTTTACTGATTAAGAAATTTAATGCAAGATTGAAATATTTAATCAATTGCTTTAAGACAATTGATAGGGTGATCGGTTATTTAAACCGCTTTTATGTTTCACATCATACTGTGCCAACTGTGCTTTCAGCTATGATGAATAATTTAGCTAAGGCGTTGTATGGTTGTAAAAATACTTTGCGCCAGTTACAAACAAAAATATCGATTGCGCCAGATTTATTAAAAGATTGTACACGTGAAGAAGTTTCAACATTTTTCATTTTTTCAAAACTTCTTTCTCATTTAATAAATCCAACCATACATATAGTCGTCGGAACACAAGATGCTCGTACCATACATACAAATCGTGTGGAATATAAAATGGCTATCAAATTGCTGTTAAAAACCTCAAAAACTACTCGGAAAAAGTCGTCCGGTAGAAAAATTCGATTTATAACACAAGAGGGAGATGCATCCGAAAAAACAGTTGACTAATTTTTCTGAATTTAGCAATATGTGTTTAAAAGTAAGATATTTGTGAGATAAAGTTTTTAAGAGTTCAGTAAAATACCATCATGAAAATGGACCGATGGTAACAATTCGACAGCCTTTACCATCACGAAACTTGGTGGATGTTGTTTCTGATTGAGATGCAGCATATGCTGATTCGTGGGAGGAAGAGATGGTGTTTGAGATGATTCTTTAATTGGATGTAATAAAGTTGCTTCAAAAATGGTAAAAAGGGAAGTCCTCCGAAGAAATTACGTAGAAGGCAAACAACATTGAACCCTTGTAAAAATGATTTTCACACCGGAGAGGAAGAGGCGGAAGTATCAGAGAGAGAAAACAGTTGACTCGAAGAAGATGTGAGAGAGTAAAATTAGTGTGTGCGCGTGTAAAACATATAATGTAATATACCACGCTTCGTAAATTTTTTTTTCGAAAAAATAATATAAGATTTTACATCATATATCCACATACAAAAATACATGTCTTTAATACACTTTTAGAAAGAAAAAAAATTGACAAAAAAGGTTTTAAAAATAAAAATTAAATTTTTTTTACAAAGGGAGAGATTACAACAGTTACCACACGCACGCACACCATCACTCATTTTCCTCACTTTTCTA
>JACLAC010022285.1_pt1 | contig 18092 bp, 10 predicted proteins | sample 8027881 | NCBI WGS metagenome assembly JACLAC01 (sample SAMN15725517, study PRJNA655200) | protist metagenome | isolation source: fluorescence activated cell sorting (FACS) single amplified genomes of... | place: Spain: Blaines Bay Microbial Observatory, Mediterranean Sea | collected 2016-01-19 | reverse complement strand
GTTGTCAAGTACACAAGTCGAGCTAAATCGATATAAAATATTTAAGCACTCTCTGGTTTTGTATTATTTTTCAAATGTAACACATATCATATATTAAATTTGTCTACACTGAACCGGTGCAACCAGGAACAAAGGTCTCCACAAAAGATATTACGTCCGTAGAAGAAAGGAGGAGAGTAAATTACTGAGAGATATACATTAGCAGAGAAATAGTCTTCACTATATATCATATTCATATTATTAAAAAGATATGAGAGAGATTAAAAAAAATTACTGGGTATTTTTATAATGTGTGCGTCGTATTTTTTAAAAACGGAGGTATATCCCACACTAAAATCCCCCATACATCACACACACATCACATACACAAAACCCATCTCCACACATCCACTCTCAACAACGATCAGTAGTTTGCCTTCCATTATTACCCTCTAACAATCTTCTTCTTCTCTCATCGCCTGAACTTGTTACTTTAAATTGTGTACCAGATAATGCTATATGTGTTGAATAATGTTTCTTCTTCTTATCTTTCAATTTACTTAATACACTTTCACATCCAATTTTCCTTTTACATTTATCCACATCTTTTAAATGTTTACAACATCGTGTATTATCAATATATGCTTTTACAACAACATTTGAACCAATTAAATAATCACGATCTTCACAATATGGCAATTCATTTTGTAAATAACCATTTTCAGCTTTTGTATTTAAATTAACTACGGCAACCCATTCTTTTTCTGTACCTAATGTATCCATATAAACTTGTTGTATGGATATATCTTTTGCATTGAATAATGGTGCAGCTGGACAACCTTCATCTTTAATTTCATATCGTAATGATTGTTCTAAATTAAACATGGTTTTATTATCATATGCAAGATCATTTTCTAAATAATGAATTGCAATATTTTGAATACCTGTATTTATTGATAAATCAATATGATTATATCCATTACATTGTGATTTTTTCACGTCCACTAACTCACTCGATGTCCATTTTGTACTAGTCGCTTTATGATTGCATAATTGTTCAGCTTTTGGTGCTTTTGCAATTGGCTTTGCTTGCATAATATGTTTCAAATTTGTATTCATATTTTTACCAATGCGTTGTTTTTTTGAATGTATTAATTGACGCTTACGTAATGAAGTTTCCATTGTTTGTAAAAATGACGATGGTAATGATTGCTGCATATTTAATGGTTGATAATATAAATTTTTAATTAAATTATAAAATTGTGTCATCGAATGTTCATATGGTACAAATAATTCACATAATTTTTGTTTATCTTTTGCACCTGGTTTGTCAACAATACGTGGTCCACATAATGAAACTTCCTTGAAAAATGAATTGATTAATTTCTTTGCGTTTTTAATTTTATTACTATTAAAATGAAGTGAATCTAATAATTTAAGAATACCATTATGTAAATATCCATTTTTTTTAATTGCATTTGTCACTTCAACATATAAATTATGACGACTATAATCACCACCTTGTGATAATGCAAATGGTATAATATCTTCACGTTTTATAGTGCTACCTGTTGGTGGATCACATGCTTCTAATGTTTTATCATTACGTTCTTTACAACATATATTTGGCCAAAATGTTTTTGCTTCTTTATCAATATTTTGTATTTGAAATAAATTATCTAAATCAGATGTAAAAGAACAAAATGATTTTAATAATTCATCACGATTTGTATCAATACATGTTGTATCTTCAATTTTTTCAATTTCATTTGATATTTCAATTGCAGGAAAAATAACAGTGCCTTTATTACTTTCACTTTTACAATGATCTTTCTCATCTTCATTGTCTTGTTTTTTCCGCTGTTGCATGTATTTGTCATGTTGTAAACGTATTTGTTCTTTTTGCCATAAACGTGAATTTTTGATAGATAAATCATTTTGTTTTTCTTTTTGTGCAATTAATTGTTTTTTAAATTTTGCTAATTTAATTTCAATTTCTGGATTGAAACATTTAGTATGATTATTGTCTGTTATAAATGGTTTTATACAATCTTTACATTTGCCAGTGCCAGCTATTTTGTATGTATTACCTTGGCATTTCATACACATATTTTTTGGTTTGCATATGCATATTTCATAGCTTTTGCATGTATATTTTATATTGAGATTTGAATTAAAATAATATTTTTTGTTGTTGCGTTGATAACATCCAGGTGGATAATGACTGGAACTATGTGCGTTACTATACCCGTTATTATTATCTACGTTCGTCTTCTTATTATGCATAGCTGCTGCTTTGCAATCTTCTTCAGTTGTTATTTTATGAATACATTGATCAGATGTACGTGTTGAATTTGGGTCGGCTATATTATCAAAACCAGCATCACAATATATTTCATCTTTTTTTTCTGAACATACATTAATAGAATGATATGTATCTATATTTGTAGGTGTATATGGTGCATAATTTGGACATGCTGTACATGTTGGATTGGTACCGCCTTCACTATATGAATTGATTGGGCATTTGATACATGTTTTTGTTTTGCATATACATTTCTTACTATTACTACATTTTGTTGTTGATTTTGTGTTGTAATTCCAATAATATTTACCACCACTATTATAATACAACATCCAGGTGGAAGACCCGACACACTAAATCGGCCTCCCCATCCTCCATTTTTATCAATATTATTCTTCCTATTATATTCAGCTGCTAATTCACATTCTGCTTCTGTTGTTATTTTAGATAGACCACTACATTGCGAACCAGATGTACGAATATCTGTTGGTATCAAACCATAACCAGCTAGACAAGTTACATCTTCACCACTAACAACAGATATCAACAACAAACATATTATAAACAAACTTATTTCTTTCATTTATTATTATAGATATAACCGACCGCTCGATCGTTTCAATACTAGTTTGGAAATATACTACTACTATTTGTTTTTATTAAACACCACGCACTTGCAGCCAATAATATAACACTTTGTTAATTGTTATACCTTTCTTTCACTTTCTCTCTTTTGTTTTGACGTCTCTACTTCGGTCAAGTTGTTTCTTGTGTAATCAATATCTTATTGAATGAGACAATAATAGTGCTATAAATATTAGTTGTATATTATATACCAGGTAACCACACTAGAGAGGATCGGATCCTCTCTAGTGTGTGTGTGTGATTGTGTGAAATTTGTGTGAAAATATCTACCCTTGGATTGACATATAGAAGATTATTTAGCTATTTGTTGTGTTGGATTTCTTTTTTTCGAAGGTTGTGGTTTTAGTTTTTATTTTGATTTTTTTATAATATAATTTTTGTTGTTGATTATAATATAAATTATTTTAAGAAATTTTACTACCGTGGATTAAATAATTAGTGGATTTATTGGAAAATATATAATACAATTTTAAATAAATAAACATGTCGACACATCAAATTCATACATCCGATTCATGGATAGCAAAACAAGTAGTATCCAATGGTGGAAGTAGAGATCATGCATATCAAGCATTATCTGCAAAACCAGTAAGTAATTATGTACACATATACATATAATTTTTACACCACATTGTTTACTAACATAATATATATATATATATTATATTATTATTTCAACATATTATATAGAACATAAACATTATTGTACAATATTGTGGTGACTGAGGTTACGCCCCTAGGTTTGAGGACTTAGCGGGTAAAATAAAAAAAAAGTTTATTAGAAATATTAAACAATTAAATATTGTTGGTAAAAAAGATGAAGGTGCTACTGGTAATTTCGAAGTGTTTATTAATAACGTATTAGTACATTCAAAAACAACACAAAATGAAGGTTTTGTTGATACAAATTTAAAAGAAGAAAACTTATATAATTTAATTAAAAAAGCTTTAAATGGAGATAGTTTAGGTGATGAAGAGGAAGATGATGCAACATCTTACGGAACCATGTTAACATTAGATACAGATGATGAAGCAAATTCTAAAACAGAAAATGAAGCAGCTGAACGTAAATCATTAATCTTTTCGATTGCAACGTATGTAAATTTTGTTTCTATATACAACATATATATATATATATCATATTAATAAACATTAATAATAATAATAATCAAAACATTACTAACAACACAATACAATACATTCTTCACAGCCTGGTTCTATCGATACCTGCATTAATTGGTGCGTGATGTTGGCCTGCCCTTGTGGTTAGTTTAGTTAGTGGAACTGTTAGTGGTTTTGCTAGAACACTTGGGCATTATATTTCATTTGGCGTTACAGTAACAATGATGATTGTTGTGAATATCTTTATAGCAAATGGTATTAAATATCGTTTCGGTACATGTTGTCAAAAATATGGACCATTTATTTTAACAATGATTGCTGCACCGTTAATATGTGCTGATTTAACACGGCATGTATTAAATGATACAAATATATGGCCATGGTGCGGTGATCCATCTGCACAATATGGTTTATTTCCACGTGTAAATGTATCATGGAGTGCAGATTGTTTATTATCCAGTACACAATTTGTTTGCACGATACCATGTTGCGTACCTGGGAACAACAGTGCACCAGCAGATTGGCAATATCAAGAAAAAGATGGGATGTTACCACCATATTGGCCAGAATATCCACAATTATCAAATGAAACGTTGAAATACATTGTAAAGGAAACGATTGAAGGTGGTACACCACCAGATCAAGTGGAACCATGTAATTGTGATAATTGCGTACCATTAGCTGATGAAAATATGTTTAATTTATCACCAATTGGTATTTTATTTACCATTATCTTTACGTATACAGGCTTTACGTTATTAGCGATTGGTACGATGTGGAATGCAAATATAATTAAAAAATGTGGTGAATTACGTGAGAAATGGAATGAATTGCGTGGTACAAATAATGGAAGAAGTAAATCATCTGTGAATAATTATAAAACACCATTAGTTGGTAATAATTCTGTTTAAATGGTAGGGTGGGGGTAATGCAATGCAATAAATGATCAGTCTATGTGCATTTATATATATATATATCTGGAATCAATGATGTATTTTTAAATCAAATCTATTATAAAAATGAAAAGAAATTTGGAACAATTTTCTTTTTGAAAAATATTTTAAAAATACTGAGAGAGTAGAATTATCTTCCTGTCGAACATGTTTGAATTTGTTCGTGGTATATTATACTTTTATGTAGTTGCAGTAACCAGCAATTATATGATTGTGGAGATGATTTTAATTTTAGATGTATGTATATGTGCATTGTAAAGTCTAGGACCTAGGACCTAGATTTAGGGATTATTTATGTGTGTGTGTGTGTAGGATAAATGTTTAAAAACACTCTACAACAGGCATAAACGATTATATGACGATTTCCGGCATAAAATTATAGATAGTGAATCGATCTAGTTTCGAAGAGTATGTCATTGAAAATTTTTTGCTCCTTCAGAGTCCATGTTATCGGAAATAGCTTCAAAATATGTAGAAATAGCATATAAATACCATTAAAAATTATGTAAAACTAGGTACTATGTAATATTGTAATATTATGGTCTTTATTTTATATTCCTCCTGATCTTACCTCACGTGGGTCATATCTCTTTGTTCACACTTTTTTAACTTTTAAACTATGATATTATGTATGAGATACTCGTATCATACATTTGAAAAGTATTCATTGTAGCATTTATGCTCTATGCTCATCCAAGAAACGGATTTAAAGATTCAAATCTTAAATATGGAAAAGATTAAAGCGCTCTGGAGCTACAAATATCACGACTCCCCGCCATTGCCGACTTGGAATAACCGCCTTCTTCGATCAATGTGCGATCCTTTAATTTCAAAGTGTGCACCATCGACCGTTACAATTTTTCCATAATCTTTGTCACCATATTTACTTTTAAATGTCTTTACCTCATCTTTGCAATTTGTATCTTCTGTGCTAATACATCTCGTATAATCTTTATTCCCGTTACAACAATCTTTTTTATCAACAAATACATTTATTTTTACTTTTGCTATTGGAATATAAGGTTTCGCAAAACATTGTTTCAACTCACTTTGAAAATATCCATTTTTCGCATGTGTATTTAATTTAATTACTGCAACCCATTCTTCCTTCGTATCTTCTGCATTCATGCTCACTTGCTGGATGGAAATATCATCCGCATAAAATAATGGTGCAGGGCATTTAAATCCATCAATATCTATCACTTCATAACGTAATCGACTATGTAACATTACCATGTTTTGATCAGTGTAATCTTCCTCCTTAAAATCGTTACGAAGGTAATGAATAGCAATGTTTTGCACTGAGGTAGTAGCCACTCCATCGCTTAAATCAATATGCTTGTATGGGCATAATTCTTTTTTTTTATTGCGTAACTTTTCTGGAATATCGTATTTTATTCCAACGTCACATGTTGGTTCCATTGATTTTACAAACGCTTTCACTTCATTTGTGTTATCTTTTATCTTATCTTTTATGCCTTTTAAACTAATAGAATCTCCCATAACTGCATTTTTTCCCAGACGTCGATTCTGACGTTTACTAAACGATCGCTCCATTGTTTGTAAAAATGACTCGGTTGAGCTAGCTTCTTGAGATTTGATGTATTTTTTCACATATAACTTTTCAACAAAGTTATACATTGTATCTAATAAATGATGATATGGAACAAATAATTCACATAACATTCTATCCGATTTACCTGGCGCTTGCAAAATTCGTGGCCCACACAAAGATGTACCTTTGAAAAACTTATTTATTTTTTCATGAATGTGATGATGACGCTTCTTGTCTTTAATAATGTGGTTGATTAAATCTATCATACCATTATGTAAGTAACCATGATGTTTTATCGTATCAGCTACTTCAACATATAAATTATGACGATTATAATTCCCACCTTGTGATAATGCAAATGGTATAATATTTTCACGTTTGATATTACTATTTGCTGGTGGCTCACATGTTTCCAATGTCTTAGGGTTATCCTTATCATTGCGTTCTTTACAACATATATTTGGCCAAAATGATTTAGCCGGTTTCGTCTCATTTTCATTGTTAAATAAATGTTCTAGCTTTTTGCGAAAACCGCAAAATGATTTTAACAATTCATCACGATTTGTATCAACACATGTTGTATCTTGATTGATTTCAATTTCATTTGCTACCTCAACTGCTGGGAAAACCACAGTTCCATATTTACGATTTAATTCGCTTTCACAAGATTTTTCTTCATTTTCGTTATCTCTCGATTTACGTTCTTTCATGATTTTTTCATACAATTCCCGTTGCTCGTGTTTCGCCCATAAACGTGAATTTTTGAGAGATAAATCATTTTCTTTTTCTTTTTGTTCTGCAATAACTTGATCAATATTATTTAATTTCCACATGACGTATTCCTTATTGAATTGTCCCACACACTTTGATTGACCTTTACCTATTGTAACTTGACCATTGTGGCATGTTGTACATGTTGGATTGGTACCACCTTTGCTGAATTTATTGATTGGGCATTTACTACATGCTTTTGTTTTGCATATACATTTATATTCATTACTACATTGTTTTGTTGATTGTGTGTTGTCATTCCACCAATATTCATCACTATAATAAATACATCCAGGTGGTCTCCACGAATCACTCCCTGGGCCTCCAAATCCTTCATTTTTATCAATATTATTCTTACTATTATATTCAGCTGCTGCGGCACATTCTTCTGCTGTTGTTATTTTAGATATACCACTACATTGTGATGCTAAACCAGATACGCGTGTATCTGTAGGACCGACAATACCAGTTACACCTTCACCAGCTTCACACTGCAAAACATTTGTGCATGAGTCAATAGAATCATGTTTACTATTTAAATATGTATATGGTGTATCTTTTGGACATGGTGTACATGTTGGATTGGTACCACCTTCACTATATGTATGTCTTGGGCATTTGTTACACGTTTTTGTTTTGCATATACATTTATAAATATTACTACATTTATATGTTGATTTTGTGTAGTCATTCAAATAATATCTATTAGTACCACTCCAATAAATACATCCAGGTGGATGACTCGACGAACTCAATCGGCCTCCAAATCCTAAATTTTTATCAATATTATTCTTCCTATTATATTCAGCTGCTAATTTACATTCTTGCCATGTTGTTATTTTAGATAGACCACTACATTGTGAACCAGATGTACGAATATCTGTTGGTTGAATAGCATAACCAGGTTCACAAGTAACATCTTCAAGCGACGTAGACACTGATATACAACGCGCAGATAATAACAATAAAACCACAAAACTTATTTGTTTTTTGATAAACATAATTAAATAATTTTTGTTTTCCGTTTTTTCAATTTTATATTTTATGCCTAACGATTTGTTCAATCTTCAATGTTCTTTTTGATATACAAATATTTCGTAAAGTATAAATAACAAGGTGCAATATACTTAATGAAATACGTTATATTTATATGTTTTCAATATATCAATATATGAAATAGTTTCAATGATTGTTTTGTTTTCTTGTTGTTTCTCTCCATAAACACCTATATGTATATACTATTTATTTAGATGTATATGTATAAAATGTATAAATAGCATATAAATACCATTGCACGATCACAAGAATTATCTAGTAATTTCACATAATTTAGTAATTGTGGATGTAATGGTATGTCCATGCTAAACCAACCTCAATCTTCCTGGAGGTGGCACATTCGAGAGATTTTAATCAAAGGATTTAGAAAAATTACCGAAATTTGATACAAAGGTGGATGTGGATATTGGAGCAAAATTACTCAAATGACTCTTATATCCACCATCAAGTACGGCATGGGATTGGGTGGGTGGGATCACCGGAATTATATATCATTTTTATGTACCTGTTTTCCAATTGAAATTAACAATTGCACTTTTCGTCCCCCCCTCTTTTTTGAACGAGCCACCTACGGGGGAGGAAAACCCACCTCGTTTTTAATAAAGTACAAATTCATTTAGTCTTTCGATGAAAGTAACAATTCATCCAGAAATTGACTAAAAATCATAAACCTTCCGTTCAACTTTCAGCATTTTACGAATACTGGATTATAATAGTTGCAATACCAGATTACAGATGTTGTAAATAATAATATTAGCATGTTTTGCCTCTTCATAACGATAACACCGCAATAACTCTCAATACCTCAATCCTCAATGTATATATCATATATATAATTGAAATAATTTCGGTATTTTTCTGCATTTTTATTATTTTGATAGGAGGAGGCAATTGTATCAACCCCTCAAATTATAAATGGAAATAGTACTATAGTAAACGCCTACTAATTATTGCACAATTGGCTGAAAAACCAAAAACAAACAACAACAAGAAGTTATAATAAAACTATAAAACTATGTGTAGATAGAAAATACAACACACTTACATTCATCTAACCCCCTTGTTAGCAATACAGCTGATTTATATTGTATATTGTTATGTCCTTGTAGGACTGGTGGATTGTTTATTCTTACTGTCCACATAGTATCTAACATTTAATGCCTACTTCTGGTCTACGAATTTATTGGTATTAATAGTTTTTTATCCTCATCAACATATACTTCACACAAGGAGATTAAAATATAGTATCAAGGTCTATAGCAATTTGAGGATTTAGATTGAAGAGAACAAAACAAAATAACAATAAGACACACCAATTTTTAAACCCGTGCATTCACAGTATACACGTAAATATGGAAACAAATGAGATCAAAATAACAGAGTTGACAGACGCAAAACGTAAGCAAAAGAAAATTGAATTGACGGATCTGACGACGGAAGACACAATCATGCCATTTTCATCGAAATGCATGTTAGGGTTAAAATTATTAGGAATACGCGGATTAATTGGACTCTTAATTGTATTTATAATCGGTGGCTTGTTGGTATACTCATATTTAATTTTCATTGATCGGCCATGGTATATTCTTCTTGTTGCAATGGGCGCATTTTTAGTTCCTATTATGTATGTATATGAAATACGAAAACAAATCATGTTAATAGCAAAAAGCACTATTATTAAGAAAACAAAATTGGACGAGATAAACCCCGACGAGGACAACAATAATAATGATGAAACAAATGAAAATAATAATCAAGAAGAGCAATTGCATCAAGATGAAAACAGAAAATCATATAAACAACAAGCATCAGAAGTGGCAAAAGCAGCTGGTGCCCGGTATTATAATGTTACCGATCCTAATGGCAAATATTACATATTGAAAACATATGCATCAGAAATACTTGAATATTTTTTTCAAATACTTGCTATACTAGTTTATAATTGTAATTTTCCGATACAAATAGTTATTACCATTTATTTATTACTTTTATTTGAAGCCATTGGTGTAGCTATTGATACCATTTGGACGATTCAATATGGCATAAGTGTAAGAAGGAGAAACAATAAAGTGATGGTTGACATTATGTTGGAAGTTATTAGTGCCGCTGTACCAATTATGATAATGTTTTTTGCATATGGTTTACGATTTACAAAAGTCGAATTTATACAATTGGCGGTAATTCCAGCTATCTTTGCGCTCTCAAAATTATATGAAATTGTTGATGCTACTATACGGGAACGTGGTTTTATCATATTGAAAAGGAAAAAACAAAAAGCTAACATAAAATTACGCCGTTTATCGTTTTTTAAGTCTTGGAGGGACCTTGCGATAGAAGATGAAAATGAAAAGATCGCAGAAGAGCAAATGAATCATACACCATGGATTGCACATGTGGGATTTTTTATTATTGTCATGAGTTACTGTATATTTTTACTTTTGCTGATAATTGTTCAGCTGGCAACTATTACAGAAGCTAAATGTAAAGTTTTGCCAGAAATATGGAATGGATGCACCGTCAAGGTACATTTTTGCAATAATCTTTTGCAACCAACGTGTAATTGCGCTGTCATTGATATTGAACGACATAATATGACTATGTTGCCAAAGTCAATGTTCCAACTTAATGCATTAAAAAATATACGAATTAATAATGGACCATTGGAATATATTCCAAAAGAAATTGAAAATTTGAAAAAAGTAGTGGTATTGGATTTAAATTATAACATATTGACAAATATACCAAACGAAATATCGACGTTGGGTATAGTTAAATTACGTTTAGCAAATAACGAATTAAATAGACTACCAGATGAAGCATGGGGATCAACTTCGGTTGTATGGTTGGAATTGGATAATAATAACATATCTCATATTCCAGAAAATATCAAAAATGCAAAAAGTTTAAATGCACTGTATTTTTCTAATAATACGTTGAATGAGGTAAAAGCTTATTTATTTCAACCCACTTTGATTGTGTTGGCGCTAGATGGTAATAATATAAGGCACATACCAGTAGAAATAGGCAAACTAATGAATAAATTGGAAATGTTGACACTTCAAAATAATAAAATAGTAGATATACCAGCTGAAATTGGGCAACTGAATGCCCTTTGGATGCTAGATTTACGAAACAATAGTATTTCTTATTTTCCAAAAGAAATGACGATTTTTGGTAAAAAGACCAACAAAAATAAGTATTTGTATATCTATGGCAATCCAATTTGCGTGAATGGATGGATTAGCAGTGATGCAGCTACAGCAGATATCAAGCGACTAATGGAATCATCGAAGGCAGGGTGCACAAAACAATGTTCGCCATATTGCACTTATACGTCGCTGAAATACAAACAGTGTCTTCGAGGGTGTAATTCAGAAGTCTGTGAGTATCAAAAGGGAACATGCTCGAGAAGCGAGAAGTAAAATGTGTGGTACATTTTACGTATATATATTTTTTACGTTCGTACGAATTATCATGAGTAAATCAAAACACTCGTATATTTTTTACGAAGGGGTATATTAAAAATATTCAAGATCTTTTTCCGGATAGTTACCGGTTGTTGTTCACAGCAGGATCTTTCACTTCGACAACCTCACCGTTTTCGAATGAGCCCGGCGTCCAACGCGTTCAACGAGTGCGCATGGAAGGATAGAAACCTATTTGTGCTTGTAGAGAGTATTAGCTTGCAGAGGTGCATGAGAGCTTTATGCTTTATTATAGTGGTAGAGGATAGCATATTATTCTTGCGATTAAGTATTGAGCATATTACTTAACACGGAGAAGTGTAAAAATATTATAACTTACGTAGATTTTAACCATCAATAATATCTAATATCATTAATAAAAGTACTGAACTAAAAAAATTGTACTAATGATGACTGAGTATAAAAACAAATTTTGTATCATATGTACACGAAGAACGAAGAGTTATCAAATAGTAAAAATTATCATTATTTACGACCGAACTTTTTTAGTAATTACGAACTTTTAGTAATTTCGTACGTTGGTACTTCGTACTTTTGTCGCTCACCGCTCACCAAGTCCAAAATCCTCAATCACACGGTGTCATATTTGACTCATGACTCAATCCATCAATCCCCCCCATCACCACCACCACGTCGTTTTTCATGTTCAATTTTTTTCACCAATCGTTGTACATCAAACATCGCACGTCGCATATCTTCCCGTTCATTTTTCTCTGCTGTAGTTGCATATGCTGGTAAATGTTTATCTTTACTATCTGGCTCTAATTCAATATGTGCAGCTTCAGGATATTTATTTCGTATCATACGTTCTGAACTTTTAACTTCTTTTTCTACCAACCTTGTTACCTATAATATATTGTTGTTAGAGAGAGAAAGACATATCATTTTATAAACTTTATATATAATATATAACTATAAAAACTTACATCTTCTGCATACCATCCTAATAATAATGGTAAATCTGCTTGTAATGTTTTTGTTTCTACAAACATTGGTTCATAATTTCGATGCAATTGCGCTGCAAGGTATGTCCCATCAAAATCCACTTCCGCTTTATAATTAAATGCACTTGGACCAACCCATTGCGATTGAACACTATGAACAGCTTCTATACTCGGTCGTGACATTAACATACTATTAATATCATCTTCAATTTCATCATCAATACTTAATCCTAATAATAAACGTTGATTTAAACGTACTAAATATACAGCAACGCAACCTAATAAACCACCAATGCTTATCGATGCAAAAATATCCCAATGGACATTATTTGTCACATTTGTCATTCCAATACCACTTACTGCCATTAATACACCTGCACAAGCAGCACTATCTTCCATTAAAACTGCCATAATAAATGGATCAGTAATTTTTCGTATGTACTATATATATATATAGAGTTATATATATATATTATTATAACATTTGTTAGTTTATTTTTTTTTGTATAGAATAATAATATGGATAAATATACCATGTTATATATACTTACATCAGGCATGGAAATATTTTTTGGTTTTGTACGATATAATTCTTCAATCGTTTTCCATAATACCCATCCATCAATACCAAACGACAATCCAAGTATACTCCATGTTTCCCATCCAACTTCTAAATGTTCAGGTGGATGTAATAATTCACCAATTCCATGATATACCGTCACGCCTGCACCTGCCCAAAATAAACCTAATGCACTGACAAGTGCCCAAAAAAATGCATTACGTCCATAACCATATGGATGCCGTTCATCACTACCTTTTGATGCTTCCTTTAAACCAACTAATAAAATAGCTTGATTACCAGTATCTACTAATGTATGTACAGTTTCACTAAGCATTGCTGGTGAACCAGTCCGAAGGTAGGTAAGAAATTTTAAAACAGTTATAATACTATTACCAATCATAGCTCGCATGACTGTATTATGTGCTACTTGTGGAATCAATTGTACCTGTTGATATTTATGAATATATGGATATATGTTAGTATGGAGATGATTATATATAAGACGATCAGAAATTTACGTACTGAATCTAATTCTTTCTTTTCTTTTTCTTCTCTTAAACGATAAATTTCATCAATATCATCATCATTATTATCAGAACTAATAAATGTTGTATTATTGTTATTATTTGTATCATTATTAATTTTATTTTGCTCTTCAATTGCACGTAATAATATCCGTTCGTTTTCCGCATCTTCCTCTTTATATTTTTGCAACAATTGTTTGATTTTTTCAATTGGTGTGATCTTTACATTATCATCATCATCAATATTTTCTTTAATCACTTTATTATTAGTATTATTATTATTATTTTTATCGTCCTTATTTTTATGTACAAATCTTGTTGGTGATATAAAGGTACGTATATGGAATTTCGAATGGTATTTATAATTATACATACAATGCGTTTTCATCAGTGGTGTGTTGCCACGGTGTAAATACTTTCCAAACATGGTCGAGGAAAATTGTCGTTTTGTATTATGAATAGATTTCATTCCTTTCGTTAGTTGTATATATTTTACATGTTTTTGTTGGCATTTTATAAATTTTAACATTTTTCAAAATTTAAATATATTTTTTAAATGATGATTCACGTAATGTAATGTAAAAATAAATAGAACAAACACGTAAACAATCAATCAATCGCTAGATGATAATATTCCCCAATTTGTTTTATATAAAGAAAATGTTCTTACAAATATATACGCAAAAAATATTCATACACGTATATTAGTTTCTTACTTTCACATTCTTTTTTACCAAGTGTGAAGATGCATTTTTAACAATAACGGCCGAGTTAAGGTCGATCAAGTCGGGTTTCTTTTTGATAGATGGAATTCTTTGGGGGCATTTCCACAGCAAGTTTTTTTCATGACGACATGACGACACTTATACTATAAATCTATATCTGCTGTATTAATTTTCAAACCCTCTCTCATCTCTCATCTCTATTATAGCAGTTGCTCTACAATCTACAACCCTCTACAACACATTATGAACTTCCCATTCTTCTTTTTTCACATTATTTTCAGCATCATTTACAAATTCATTAAATGCATTTTCAGAACCAACCATGATTTTAATCCCAGTGTTTGGTAAGTCTTTGATATTATTGGAAAAATTGTTAAAATCATTTACATTTGTATTTAAAACTTCATCACGATATATTTGACGAGCTTCATCGGTTATATTTAAAAGATGACGTAATGCGGAATTATATCCTTTGGAAGATGGTGGTGATGGTGAATCTTGATCAGACATGTAACCAATAATAGCTTTTTCCAATTGATCTTCTGTAATATTTTCATTGTTTAAAAATGTAGCAGTGTTATCATATGTATTAAATGTCTCTGCAACTCTTGGATCACGATAACTACCGTATGAAAATATACCACTAGATGATAATGAGCAAAATGCACCATATGCATTTCCTTTAACACGTACTTCATCCCACAACCAATTATTTTGTATATGTCGTGTAACTACTTTTGTAGATTCGTTTAATCTTTCATTATTATTCATATCTGTATTCATAAATCCACCTTGACAAATATAATTTACTTGTGATGGTATGATAATAGCATGATGTTGCTGCTGTTGATGATGATTGGATTTCCAATCATCATCTAATAAAAATTTATCTCGTGTTAATGATTTAGACATTGGTAAATTATCAAATAATACATTTGAATATTCCATTGCAGCTTTCAAACCATTTGAACTTCCTGTAATATTTAATAACACATCATCGTTATCAATAATATTATTATGTAAATTTACTAATGACGAATGAAATTCATCATAACTTTTTGTATTATCATCCGACATAAATTGATCATTTTGATCTTTCATACTAAGATAATATTTCAAACCACGAAATTGTTCTTTGACCCATAAGCTTTTTTTTAAATTGCTGGAAAGCATAGATGAGCCAATTGAATGGCCAGAACCAACTAATGCAGATTCCATTCCAATATAATTTTCATTAAATATTTCTAAAATTTTCGTTTTTAAATTAAAATTTGCATTGCTAATGGAAGCTGACATCAGTGACAATAATTCTGATACTTTACCTTCCGTTGCTTTTCCACGAATGACTAAACGAACTTCAAAATCATCTTCAAAATCTGTATCGTATTTAAAATCTTTCATATTTTTGTATACAGGATTAATCATAACAGAAGTACCAATGCCACCCGTATGTGTGCCAATATTTTCAATAAATTCTACTACATCCATTGTATTTGTCCCTGTTTCCGTCAGACAACGTGTTAATATTGGTAATAATGGCAAATCACTTGTTTTGATTCCACGAATAGGTATCATACAATCAACATAAACAATACCATTTGTATCTTCCTGTTCATGTAATAAAATTTCATATTTTTTATTTGTATCATTTGGTTTAATTGATTCTTTTGGGATTTTTAAAATTTCCGTACGCATATCTTTTACCTTTAACGAAGGTATACAACGAAGTGCTTCTGGGGTATCTGGTGTTGCTTGATGTTTATCTAAATCTTCTTGTAATTTTCTAATTTCCTCAAACGTTTCATTTGTAAAATTACCTTGTTTATCATTTAACTCCTGCTCCTCCTTTGCTTGTATCTCATCGCCATGTTTTACATCTGGGTATAAATTGACTTCAACACGATGTTGGTTGTTTACTAAATATTTTTTCAATGCATTTTCAAACACACGTTCCCCATGACTTAAACGTGTACGTATTGATTTCAATGCTGGATTATATTTAATAGAATCAAATGGGTTTCCATGATAAAGCCAACCTGGATTGATACTTAACATTAATGCAAGTCCACGTGGTATACCACCCGAATTCAATTCTCGTAATTGAAATTCAAGTGTATTCAATGCCGCTTCAATTGCATTTTCCGTAAAACCATTATTTGTTGCAACTTCTTCCATTGTATATAAAATTAATTCACTAATTTTATCTAGATTTTCTTCCTTTACACCTTTCAAACCAACACTAAATGTATGTTGTAATAATTCTTCACTTAATCCACCACCAGTTACGGAAGATCCATAATTACTTGACATCAATTTACGATATAATATACTACCAGATGTACCAAGTAAAAGGTAATTTACAATACTCAATTCCATCATTTCTTCTAATGATAATGGTTCATCATTGACAACCCAATTTAATGTGAAAAAATGTTTTCCTTTGTTGTTATTATTACCTGAAATATGTTTTTCTCCATCTTCTAATTCTTCCATCATCATTTCCGCATCCTCTTCAACATTATCATTTAATGCATATGGTGCACGAACACTTGGTAAAGGTTTTACATGTTTTTTTTGATAATTTACATATGGTGTATTTCCATTCATATTTAAATCATGAGCATTGTTAGAGGGTAATCTGCCAGCTGCTAAAACATCGTTAAAATATTCATCTGCTATTTCCAACCGTCGATCAATTGGATCATCACCATAGAAAAAAACTTTTGCATTCGATGGATGGTAATATGTTTGATGAAAATTATTAAATTCATCAAATGTTAATTGTGGTATGACTTGTGGATCGCCACCAGAATCTACATGATAGCAATTATCTGGAAACAATGCTTGTTGCTCATATCTTCCTAACAATGCATCGGGCTGAGAGTAAACTCCTTTCATTTCATTAAATACGACACCTGTATACATCACTTTGGAATCTTTCTGTTCTTCTAATGCTGTTTTAGCTTTATCGACTTCATAATGCCAACCTTCTTGTGCAAATGTTAATGGTGTTAAATTTGGAAAAAAAACAGCATCTAAATATACATCGACTAAATTGTAAAAATCTTGTAAATTAGTAGATGCAACTGGATAACATGTCCTATCTGGATACGTAAATGCATTTAAAAACGTATTCATGCTACCTTTCATCAATTCCACAAATGGTTCTTTTATTGGGTATTTACGACTACCACAAAGTACGGAATGTTCTAAAATATGCGCAACACCGTCGCTACGTGATGGTGGTGTTTTAAATGTTACACCAAAAACTTTATTATCATCCGTTGATTCAACACTTAAAAGTTCTGCTCCAGAATTTTTATGAACAAATAATTGTGCTTTTGCACCACCAAATTCTTCAAGCACATCTTCTGTTTTTAACATATATTTTGACATGATTGGTGATGCTGTGGTTGATGTATTTTTTTGATAATTCCATTTCGTCATATAGAGACTATTTCTTGTT
>JACLAC010015460.1_pt1 | contig 18096 bp, 25 predicted proteins | sample 8027881 | NCBI WGS metagenome assembly JACLAC01 (sample SAMN15725517, study PRJNA655200) | protist metagenome | isolation source: fluorescence activated cell sorting (FACS) single amplified genomes of... | place: Spain: Blaines Bay Microbial Observatory, Mediterranean Sea | collected 2016-01-19 | reverse complement strand
GTCAAGAACGGCTTCGCGCGCACGGTGAGCACCGCAGAAGCGGCCGAGTCGGAGGAAGCGTACCTGGCGTCCATCGACGATCCTGATCTGGCGGAAAACAAGATGTGGGTCGAAATGCTCCAGGATCAGGCTACACCTAAGCGAGGACTGCTGGTCGAAGAGACGGAAACGGAGATGGATGTCTCTCCAGGAGGTCATCCGGGCCGAGCGTGGGTCAACATGGTCCTGAATGAGGAAGTGAAAGACCAGGGCACTACTACGGTTCAGGAGCCTCTGCCACCGTCTAGCGAGATGGACCAAGTGGTGCAGATAGAAAAGATTGAAGAGGCCAATCCGCAAATTCGCGGACTCATATCGCGCATCCAGCAAAGCCTGGAGATGCAGTCGAAGGTTCTGGAAGCTCGCGAGCAGCCGGAAGTGCGCGAAGCAGTCCGGAACCTGGGCGATCTGGGCACCGACAGTGAGCTGCGGATGACGCTGGACGGCCGGCTGCGCGATGAGCGTACTGATCGCATCGGCTTGTCTGCCGAAATGATCGGAAGGACTGCCATGGGCGCTCGCGAGTATAGCATCGGCGGAACGCAGATCCCGGAAGCGGTCATTGGCCGGACGGGCATGGGAGTTCGCAAGTACAGCTTCAGCGGTATTAGTGGTGGACAGTACAGTTCAACTGCGGGCGTAAGCATCGGCGCCACTGGTAGCACACTGAACGGACGTACAGGTACGACTACGAGCATTCGAAAGTACAAGATTAGCGCTGGTGAAAGCTTGAGTGAGGCTCTAAGTTAAGCCCGAGCGCGAGAGAAATTATAGTGTGTTAATTTTTATAATTCTAAAGACTAAGACTTTATGTTGATAGAAGAAGAAGTACACTTGGTCGTAAACTTAATTGTGGGAAGTGACTACACCCTGAATAATTCATCGGCAGACTTGACCTTGACGAGATTTCGAAGTACTTCCCTTGTACATTGTTATCATGGACTGGTAATCGTTTTTACAGTTGTACAGAAAAAGCTAAATTCGGTTTAAAAAAAACGATTTTATGTACAGACGTGAGCTACTGGTGCGTCATGGGCCACACAGTTGTATCCATACGTCGACGAGAACGGATACTTACGCTCAAAAGCTTGTATCTCTTTAATCTGAACCTGTTGGTGGTGATGTAAGTGATCTTCATCATTCAGGTAGTTAGTAACAGTACATGAGCTAGTTAAAATTTTTGTATGACATCCATAACCATAACCATAAAATCTATGGGCACGGATGGACTTTATCATGATTTATTCTTAACTAGGGTTTCTACTCTAACTATCTCTAGTCAGGAGTACAATACGCTCTACTCTAATGCGACATATTCGACGCTAAACTTAACTTAAGGAGCTGTAGTGTTCAGGGAAATATACGGCTTCTTCGGAAGAGAATTTAATCAATTTAAAAGTTCATCCACCTATACGTACGAGGTGTGAATAGTAGTAGACTAGAGTCAAGATCAAGAAGAAGGAGAAGAAGGACCAATAATAATAATCTGAATTGGACGCGATGAACGTGAACCTGACACCTTCAACTACAACTTTATATGAATAAAAATAATTATTTTTGTTGTGATTATGCTTCTATCATCTTTGAATTGATGAAATCGAAATGGAATGGTGCATTAGCATTTGCATATGTGGGCTACGGCTTGTGTAAGTCGTTGAATCATCGAGTTGTTGCATTAATATTAATTGCAACATGTCTTGCGCTTACGCATATGCATAAAAGACCTGAGAATTTTTTATTGAGAGTAAGCGTTGACTTGTAAGTAGCAAAAGAGTGTAGTATGTGAGACACTGTGATCGTATTTCTAAGATGCAGGCACAAATATTCGTAATATCGAGCGCAGTGCTCGACGTTGCGCTTTTCGTGGTTCTTATCGCATTATTCACATGATTGTGAACCGACCCAAGTCTGGGGTTAGGCCTGGCGTAAGTGTCTGCGGACACGCTCCCCCCGGGCGCTGAAAACTTTAAGCTACCTTAGTGAAGTGTACTACTTCATAGAGGAGCTCAACATGGTGCCGCTTGTCCCCAACATCGGCGAGTATTTTCCGGACTCGGTACTGCGGTAATAGAGAGTCCAACTTCATCAGCGAGACCAATTTCTAGTGATTCTTTGAGTTAGTGACGATCGATCTGGCAACGATGATGGTGGGTACTCGCGAGTGCAGACGCAGCTGCAGATCGTGCTGTTCAAGCAGCTGCTGGACAACAGCAAGGTGCGGTACGTCTCGCTGCACACTGAGTACGAGCAGAACATCAAGCAGTGATTCATCAGCATCCGTGACTCGAAGGTGATGCGAAAGGGCATCATTGCACTCGTCTGACGCCGCGTTATCTAGAGCGCGTTTACGTACTCGGAGAACATCATGACGCTGTTCAGTTTCCTTTTCCTGCAAGGGAACGTGCAGCTCAGCGAATTCCTTGCCGCTGATGGCGTCTGCTCACGCGACTACGCGAGGTGAATGCGCACGCTGCAGCGGCTACAGAAATACTAGTAATCTCTAGAGGTACATCTCGTGATAGTAAGAGCGGGCTGAGTCTGTCGCCAGCGTCCATAGAGTACTCGCTGTAGTAGACAGTTTGCGTCCATTCTTCCAGTGGACACTACGACTGTGTTTTAGTAGCGAGAAGGACCTGAGGGATCCTAACATCGCGAACGTCTACGCGTGATGAGAGGGTGGGACCGCGAATACACACTACGCAGTGTTCAGCGACAAGGAAAGGATGGACGAAGACGGCGGCGTGAGTCGCGATCTGAAACTTACCAGCACCGTCAAATAGCAGATGGACATCATCAAGCTGATCGTGGAGACCAGCAACGACTTGAACGCACTGTTGTTTAACATCATAGGGCGGATGGAGACACACTTTGGCGAGAAAATCATCTAGTGAAAAGCGGTGAGAGCGGTGAGTGGAAGCTGGTGAGGTAGGCCTGGACGATTTACACCAGTTCCAGGTAGGCTATACCCTCTCAAATTAAAACATGTCTACTGCCAGCGAGCACAGCGGGTCTTATCCGTTGTGAGTGGCCTCGATGAACGCACTGTTTCCCGAGAATGTACCAACCGACTACGGCGTTCTAAGGTGGATGACCACGCACCTGCTCACTGGCGACAAGGACTACGTGCCTGGTCAGGACGGCCGAAGCACGGTTGTAGATATCGGCTGCAACATCGGAAAGTATACCGAGTTTTTGGTGAATAGCGGCGTGTTTACAGTCGGCTTTGACGCAATTAAGGGGATTGAGGATCAAATGCAGACGGTGAGCATGTACGGGAACACTAGGTTGTGACCGTTCGAGTGAGACATCGGTTAGTGAGGACTTCGTACATACCTTCCTGAAGCAGCGGCTGCAGGAGGACCTCCACTGGGAGCTCGACTCGGATACGGCGTGAAAGGTCATACGTATGAGCGACAGTGCGCCCTTGCTGGAGGGCGTGCAGAACATGAAGGACACAGGGATGTTCGACTACGGCCTTTGTATAGAGGTGATCGAGCACATTCCTCAAGCTCGGGAGGACTACGTCTTCACAAATCTGCGGAAGATGATTCGGAAGGGATTAGTGCTGTCGTGGGCGTTTCCGGGGCAGGGCGGCAAGGATCACGTGAACGAGCAGCCTGAGGAGTATCAAAGGGCGCTGCTGCGGCGATACGGGTTCTACATCAACGACGAGAAAACGTCGGAGCTGAGGCGGCACTCGACGATCTTTTACGTTGGGAGAAGCGTGGCTTACTACGACCTGAAGTAATTTATGATTGAGTATTGAGGGAGTGTCGAGCGAAGAGCGATTTTAATTTTGTCTGGTCGATGTCTAGAATGAACACATCTGTCTGTTGATGATGAGTAAAGCTACACTCGGAAGGTATCGAGAATAATGATGATGATATCCCTTAAGCGGACTTGACTAACTGTGTGTACGATAAAAGGTTGAATTGATTTGTAATTTGATATAATATATGTATCCATGCATGTGTACCTGTACGTGTAGTGTTAAAACACTTTTTGTCAAACTTACAGTAGCGAGTAAAAGACGAGTGTGAATATATCGATACCCTCAAGTTAGTTCTATAGAAAGATAAGAGAGTTTCAAGATGCTCCTCCACCGCACTACCGCCCTCAGCGCCTCTCACGGAGCCAAGGTGGGCCGCGGCTTCTTTTTCAAACGCTACCGCCACATGAACGAGCGCGGGTCCGAGGTGTACGGCTGGGAGCACTAACACCCCTACATCAAGCTCAACAATTTTTCGTATTTTCAAGAGCACCGGCGGGAGAGCACGCAGAACATCATGCAGGTTTAGCTGACGCAGGACGACACCAAGTACTTCTCCGAGCTGATCCTGCAGCGGTAGAGCGAGCAGCTAATCCTGTTTACGTCCTACGGTCCGTACACGCTGTTTGCGCCGTCGAACGCGTGAATGGAGCAGCTGGTGCAAGAGTACAAAACGGAAGGGTACGACCATTCCGGTCTTGTTGAGAAGGGCGCGTGGGATGAGTGACTTCGGCGCGACTTCCTGACAATGCACGTGGCTCGCGGGGCGTACACATGAGTGCAGCTAGCCAACACGTGAGTGCGGTATCGTGGGTCTCTGTCTATGGCCAAGAGTGAATAAGGTCTGATGGATCGCTACGGGCTCAACGTCGGCATCACGCACAAGCTGCCGGATCAGAGGATATTCAGCTGTCTTGGGTCGGACGCCTACAAGAACGTCAGCGTGGATCCTATGAAGGGCAGCGGCAAGGAAATACCGGTGACAATCAAGGGAAGCCTGGAGCACCAGTTCCACTTTCCGCAGGACGAGGCCAGTCAGCGCGAGGTTTGTGTGTTCCGCGAAGAGGCGCCGATCCTGTACAGCCGGCAGTGCTGGAACGGCTACGTGCATGTGATTGGTGGCTGTACGAAGCCGCGGACCAGCTAGCTAAAAAACTTGGAGAGAGTGGAATGACTACGGGCAGAGGCAGAGGCGGAGGGGCGAGATCGGAAATGGCAATGAGAGCAGTCCGATAGGCACTGAAACGGCGACAGTGAGCGGAGGTGAAAGCAAAGGGCGAAGAGAGCAAAAGAGGAGTCCGATCAAAGGCTGGTGGTGAAGACGGGCGCAGGTAAGAGAAGCGCTCCAGCTGCGACAAAAAACGCTGGCCATGGGCAGGTATCAAACAAAGTGAGTTCGAATGTAAAAACAGGGCACTACGCGATAAGCAAGGGCGGGTAACTCCTGTAGCTTCGGCTGTCGGTGACGCATTATCTAAACACTGTTCAGTTAGTATATCAAACTTTGAATTGTCACTCTCACTGTCATCTATCATCATATTTATGCACCTGCATCTGTACATGCAGCTTTTTGTCCTTCCATGGGATTTCGGACTTGCTTGATTATGTTGCTGTATCGTAGTCGCTGTCTCTTAGTTACTTCCTAATACGTGACTTTTGCTCACTGATGTATCATAAACGAAATAGCTTCTAGCTAATAGAGTTGAAAAAGGCAGCGCCACGGGACAAGGAACAACCAAGATTTGAGAAGCGAATAGTTATCTAAGGTACTCAGTATTTTTAGAATTTTGTAGCTAAACTGCTGTCTGGTGTTGTGTAATTGTAGATTCATTTCGAGGACGTCAATTTTGCATCCAATTCACTTCAAGAAGTCAAAGTCTTTCCAAGATGGTCACCAAAGACAAGGAGCCCATCGAATTCAAAGAGCCAGCGCTCAACGTGCCTGCTGGCACCGTGCTGATTACGGGTGGTGCGGGCTTCATCGGTGGTCACACCGCGGAGAAACTGATGAAGCGAGGGAATCGGGTGGTCGCTATCGATAACCTGAATCCATACTACCAGGTAGAGTTTAAGAAGGAGTGTCTGTCGATCTTAGAGGCTTACGGCGCGGATAAGTTCAGGTTCTGCCAGGTGGATATCTGCGACAAAGAGGGCCTCCAGAAGATCTTCGCGGAGGAGAAGCCTGAGGTGGTGATCCACTTGGCGGCGCAGGCTGGTGAGATAGAGTTGTGTTACCTGTTTAATTGGGTGGGCCTTTAGCGGTCGCCCTTAGCCTAACTTAAGCTTACTTAACTAAATTTGGACTTGTTGTACTTGAGATTATGGTGCATTTTCCAAAAAATACAAAAACTTTTTCCGTCTAAAGACAACTCTAACTATTCGCGATATGTCCTTCTACAGGCGTCCGGTACTCCGTGCAGCACCCCGCCGAGGTGATCAAGATCAACGTAATCGGCACCCAGAACATCTTCGAGGTGTCCCACGAGAACGCTGTTCGGTACGTCGTCGCTGCCTCGTCCTCCTCAGTGTACGGCGCCGACTCGGTCGCGCCCTTCTCAGAGGACCAGATGTGCGACACGCCTATCTCACCCTACGCGAGCACGAAGCGCGCGTGCGAGCACTTCGGGCACACCTTCTCGCACCTGTACAAGATGCCGATCACCATGCTGCGGTTCTTCACGGTGTACGGACCGCGGGGCCGACCCGACATGGCGGCGCTGAAGTTCATCCAGAAGATCGACAGCGAGCAGCCGATCGACAAGTACGGGGCGGGGGACATGATCCGGGAGTTCACGTACATCGACGACATCGTGGACGGAATCCTGCGGAGCGTGGACCGGCCTAATGGGTGAGACGTTCTTTCAATGAGTGTGAATTATGTTGATGTGGATGTCGGTTAAGGTGCTTCACTGCGCCCGGACCTCCTTATCGACGATACAATTATGAATTATTAATTATTTTAAATAAGCGATCTCGGATTCTTTCTGAGCGAGCAGATCCGCAGAATCCGCAACCGGCGGGTGCGGTTTCTTGTCTGAGCCGAAACAGAGTACACACTTTTCTATCAACTGCAAAACCTTTTTTCCCATTATGCATATGCATTCCACTCCAGCTTCAAAGTGATCAACCTGGGCGGCGGCACCACGCACACGCTGAACCACTTCATCGAGACCATCGAGAAGGCTCTGGGCAAAAAGGCGAACATCAACCAGCTGCCGGTTCAGCCCGGCGACGTATTCTGCACGAGTGCCGACCAGACGCGCGCGTTCGGCTGGCTGGGGTTCAAGCCGGAGATCTCGCTGGAAGAGGGGATCAAGCGCACAGTGGAGTGGTATAGAGGCGCGAAGTACGCGCACCCGGACAGACTGACGGTGGGAGACAGTCCGCACAGGAAGCAGTAAATGCATAAAGATATGCATTGCATTAACGAAGTCTAAGAAGTTTAACAAACAGGAGGTGAATGTAGCGGGTAATTTTGTCCATATCGCTGGGTCGTGGACCGCGTGGCTGTACAGGGACGTCCGACATCATGGGACGGGGAGTCATCGAGATCCGATGAAGACCACACGCTCACTTCTCAGAAGTTCTCAGCTCAATATGAACAACGAAATAAGTGGTTCTAAACGAGTGTTTTTTGACGAATACGTATAATACCAAAAGTACAGCTAGAATGAGGGTTAAACTTTATAGTGGACGTGTGTAAAAGATTGCTGTTGATGAATCATCAAGATTATGGGCGTGGGTCGAAAACGGATAAAAATATTTTCGCTTCAAATTCATTGAAAGCGGTTTCACCGATACTAAATGGTTGTGATGGTAAATACTGATCATGATGTCGATGTATTGATTTTTTTCAGCAATAGTAAGGACTCTTTCTCTTTCTTTCAAGCGTAGTGAGTTATGAGCACCATGACTTTTTCAGAGGTTCAAGAACTTGTGGGCGAATTACAACTACTACGTTACAAAATCAAGATGCTTACAACACGTACTCACTTTTATACCAAAGGCGGATAAGTAGTTAGGTCGGGTAGCTGTGTAGAATGATCTCGATCGGTGGAACTTAGATGAAACAGATTAGCAGGCGCATATGCAAGAACTTGAATAAGTTAGTTTTTTAAGGGGTACTACGTACTAATCTCTATTGTTTCACTGCACGTCCACGCGCGAGGACGTTTCTACATCAAGCGGACATTTAAAAGTAAAAGAACACAACATCATAATTATATAAACTGAACAACTACAACTACTACTACAACAAGAGACTGGAAGATATAAATACCAACAAGAAAGATGCTGCTCGACGACAACAGAAAGATCGGCATGACCCTCTGCGGTCTCGGTCTAGCCCTCTTTACCATTGGCTGCTTCCTGTTCTTCGACCGAATCCTCATAACCATGGCAAACCTCGCCTTCATACTGGGCCTGGGGTTCTTGCTGGGCCCGCAGAAGACAGGTCTCTTTTTCTGGAAGAAGAAGGCACCCAGCGGGTTCTTCTTCGGGGGCATGGTGATAATCATGTACGGCTTCCCGTTTATCGGTGAGTTTAGAAGATAAACTCGTTCGCATAAAGAAAAAGGTTGCTGTTACGTTAGTTCCTGTCACATATTTCAACTTGTATATGACTTTTGGTTTAGAGTCGTACTGTGTAGTCAGCCCCAACCGTCAAGCATATATTTGTTGTTGAATCTTCAACACAGCTCTTCTACAACCAGAGTGTTTATTACGCGTCAGCATCAGCACATGATTACTTATACACACCGTACTACTAGGAACATGCGTCGAAGTCTTTGGGATATGGAAATTATTTGCGAGCTTTCTGCCAAACGTGATACAGACACTGAAACTGATACCTGGTGTCGGCCAGGTGCTAGCGATGCCACCGCTGAGTGAGTTCATACCTACGATATTTTTCGATTACGAGTAGGAGTACTAAAATATTCGATACATCATGCGCTAGCATCTGTGTAATTTTCTGATTTTTGGCTGTTGACTTCCTCTTGCAATCGATCATAACTTCTTTATACACACTTCAGGCTGGTTCGTGGACTGGATACAGAGCAACAGGCGGTTGCCCGTTTAAACCAAACTTTGTCAATAGCATCCAAAGATTGATGTAATGAACAGCTGCATAGAACAAGATTTTCACCCGCGATCGCTGATTGCTGATAAAAATGATTTCACTATTCTTGAATCTTCAGAAAGATTGCTGTACTCATGTTGGGTCATGACTTTTGTATTGTTACTAATTTCGTCGTCTTGTACGTATGTTGGTATGGGTGAGAAGTGGGACAATTGGGACATATATAAGTTCATTATACAAGACGTGGGATTTCAACTAGCCTTTCGACTGAGTATATTCGAATTATTACATTCATATCAAAAGGACAATCTGGACATCATTTTTTACGTCCGACTCGGGAGATAATACGAATAGCATCAACAACATGTTCCAGCCTGTGAGCGCACTCCTGAACAGCAACCGGCTGCGCAACGCCATCAACCCAGCGAACATCTTCCTTATCGTCATCTTCTCAATTTTCGTCTCGCTAGACGTGTCGAAGCAGCTTATTCCGAAATTCACCGAGGGAAAGTCGGGGAAACTTGAGTACAATGTTGCCTCGATGGTGCTGATGAGCGAGTTTTTCAAGTTGATATAAGCGTACGTGTTTGAAGGGTATGAGAAGCTATTTAAACAAAACGACGGAAAGGGCGGCTACGAGAAGGTCGCAACATCCGAGCAGACGGACCAGGAAACGGACGACATGGAGTCCGGAAAGCTGTCGGCGGGTGACAACTCGCGGTGAGACGAATAAACGCCGATCCAGAATTAGAAAGACGCGTCGCCCAAAAGCAAGAAGCAGGTCTCGTGGAACACGTGGGCCGCGTACAGCGTGCCAGCTTTTCTGTACGCGGTGGTCAATATCGCCAATGTACACGGAAACTACCATATGGGACCGCATATGGCAGCCTTGTTCGGAAACATGAAGGTGATGTGTGCGGCAGTCGCGAGTCAACTCATTCTGTCGAAGCCGATCAACACGGTTCAGTGGGTGGGTCTGCTACTGCTCGTGTGCGCGCTGAGCGTGAGCAAGATAAAGAGTCTGCTGAACGTCAAACAGCCTACCGCGACCTCGGTGGAAGACGACAACCACATCTTCCTGCTCGGCTTCGTGTGCATCATGACGTCGAGCGTGTGCAGTGGCTGAAGTGGGGTCGTTAACGAATTTCTGCTGAAGCACGTCGACGCGGATGTGTCATTTATGCGCAAGAATATTTGGATGTATCAATGGGGCTGCCTGATCAACGCGAGTGCTTACTTCGTCGATCCGATCTTCACCGGCAAGAAGCAGAAGGAATCATTTTTTGACGGTTTCAACTCCGCTGTGTGGCTCCTTGCGCTCGTTAACGCAGGAATGGGATTCAGTGTTAGTTTTTTATTGAAGTATTTCGACACCATCATCAAGGGCTTCGCAAGCTGTCTGGGTGTGTTCGTAACAACGCTGCTAACGTGGGTCATCTTTTCTGTGGAGATCGACGCGAGCTTCCTGATCGCGCTGGTGATATTCAGTTGCTCGACGTACTTGTACATCGGAAAGCACAATGACGACCTCAAACAAATGGATCTTCAGCGACTGAAGAGCTCGCAAGACCTGGGCGTGGCTTCGGCCAACCTCGCCCGACTGAACAGCTCGCTGGCGCTAGAGAACGCGCACAACAAGTTGTCCTCGAACAAGGTCGGTATCTGAGGCAGTGTGAGCGCTGATGACAACATGTCGAGGAATTACGTGCAGAACACGACTGTGCACACCATGAACTGAGACGAGGCTGGCGATGGAGATGAGAAGCTCTCATCATCGCCTCTTTCGTCGAACGGCGGCGGCGCGGGGGCTGGCGTACTGACAGGCTCGAGACCGTACGCCTAATAAGCCGAGCTGTAGAGCAAATCGCTCACCAACATCAAATCGGGAGAAAATTGAGTTGCAGCCGTTGAAATTTGAAGCTGGAAAATAACCAGAAGCTGAATCTGGCTTTAGAACGATTGCGATTCTGAATGAACGATATGATAAATAGATGTTGCTTCACTTGAATGCATTTATCGACATCAATGAACATGATCTTCAATAAACTTCGTATAGCTCTGTCTCACCTCTTTCTGCTTCATTTCTGAATATTTTCGATTTGCTATAGTTACAGAACCTGACTTCTGACTATTCACGCTTCGCATTCATACATTGCTACTCTAGTTTCTCCGTTTTGAGTTTCACTCAGAAGTTGACTATCGATTTGTCGCAATTTCTTGACGATGACTAAAAACTCAAAAAAAAAGCTCACGACTACTATTTAGTATTTTTAGATGACAGTAATCCGTAAAATTCGAAGCTTTGGCTTATTTTCGACAGTATAACACTTTTTGTAAACGTACTACAGGTACCAATAAAATTGCTAGTGAGCATATTAGTTCCAGTTGTATAGGAATAGGTTGCGCTTAGGCGGCGCTACAATGTCTGACTCGTCTAACAGAAACAGCGCACGCGTACAATCGCCTGCAAGGGTGAATGGATTTCAATTACACATAGAAAACCAACAAGATGATGAAACCAATACGCCTTTCATGCGACTGGGCGAAACAGCGGGTAGTGCTGGCGCTGTACCGCCTTTACTACCAAATACTACCACATCAGGTCTGGACCTGACGTGAATGCGTAACCAGCTCATGAGTAAGGTCTTCGCAATAGACGAGGTATAGGACGCACAGCCATCGTCAGGCGAGGCCTTTGAGCAGAACTTACTGAATCAAGGTGGCACAATTAACGGAAATCCGATTTTCACCTGACCGACGCCCGCAAGGCCTGCTGCAAAGTCTAGGCCATAGAAGTGACCTGGTGCGGGCTTTATCGTGATCAACAGCACGCTCCATTCGCGGGTGAAGAAGCGCGACAAGACGGCGGAGATGTCCGAAATCGAGCTGCGCGACCTGGAGTCCGCGTCGGACGGCAGCGACGTGCGCGCGGATGCCGGTGGGTCGCGCGCGAAGATCCGGAAGCTGCGCGGCCGGAACGGCAGGCACGTCGGTCCGTTCATGTCCTCCTACGAGCTGGACGAAATCACGGACACCACGATCGACTACATCGTGCCCATGCCTCAGCCGCTGCCATGTATCGAGCACGACGACGAGTTCGCCTCGACAGCCTGGGTGGAGAAAGAAGTACAAGGTGAATCAGAAGCTGCAAACGGTGCGGATGGGTAACGGGGAGAGAAGGTGAAGCTGACGCAGAAAGTTAAGGTGAAAGAGATGTTCACTCGCGAGAAACAGGACGCCATGACGCTCGACGAAATATCTGAGTTTTACAAGAAGCTGTGCAAAAAGTACGGGGTGTCGTCTGGCGGGAGCGTGGACGTGGCTTTCAAGTTGGGCTTGGACACGGTGCAGTCTATTGTGGTGAACAACACGAGCAACCCTGACTGGCAGAGCGCTCCGCCTGAGCATTGATAGGGTTCGCCACTCCACCTCTACCCGATCATGCGCACGCTGCAGCTGCGGAGCTGACGGTTTGTGCACCATCTGGACTTCAAAGGCACGTTCCTGGGCGACACCGGTGCAGCACTTATAGCGAGTGCGTTCCACGACATGCCGCAGATTTCTTCACTGCGCTTAGGCAACTGCGGCATTATGGGGCGGGGCGCGTGCTACCTCGGGGCGTCGATGATCAAGCACCGGTAGTGAATCCAAGATCAAGTACATTGACCTCCGCGGGAACCGAATTGGCGTTGGCGCGGGGGACATGCTCGGCGTGACGGTGCTGGCCAAGGCGATCGCGGTGTGTCCGTACCTGTCGACCGTCGACTTGTCGCAGAATCTCCTGTAGTGAGAAAGGCATGGTCATCATCACCGAAGGCGTGAAGCTGCGCAGCGCACTGTGACACTGAGACGACAACACGCTGATCAACGGGGGACTGAGTCTTTCGCTGGACAACTTCAAGAACACCGCGGTGGCGAGCGGGCCAGTGAACCACGAATACCACATTCACAATGCGCTGATGACCGCGGGCTCACTAGGCCCAGACAACGAGCGGGATCCAGCGGGTGGTCGTACGCCGCTGTTGGACGACGACGCGGTGGCGAACATCCACGTGACGAGCGACCGCGATGAAGAGATGGGCGACTTTGCAGACATAGAGAGTGATAGAGGTGGAGGGCTTGTGAAACGAACCGGACGAATGGCAGGCACTGCTACCTTTACTAGTGCCGTAGCCGTCGAAGATCAAAATAGAGATGACGACAGCGATATTCCTGACTGCGAGCCTGTACCGCTTGACGAGCAAGACCAGGACGAAAGTAGGCCAGCTGAATAACGGAAGCAACAGCCTGCGGGTGCGTTTGGCGCTGCCGACCGGTTGAAAATGAAAAAGGCTTTCTCGGCAACATCGGCGTGAAACAAGTATAAGCTGAACACTACGGCGCGTAATCCGTGTCGGCCGCAATGTGTCTGCAAGGTGAAGCTAACAGGCAACTTTCTCGTTGCGGAAACGTTGAATGCGTGCACGCACGGCATGGCACTGCTCGTCGTCCCTTTCATGACGTACTCGCTCTTTTCGCAGGAACGTACCGGATTGGCAGCCTCACGGCTTTCGCTCGCGGCATTCATCGTGTCGTGCATCTTCATGTTTGGCAACAGCACCGTGTATCACGCGCTGTTCTACCTCGTGGCTGTGAGCCCAGCCATGCAGATTCTCGACCACGCGGGAATCTACTTCCTGATATGAGGCACTTATACTCCATACATTGTGATCGGTTGTCAGGACGACGGTGATGAAAAACAAAAAGTATTCTGGGGCTGGTCGTGGGGGTGGTCGGTCGTGCTCATCATATACTGGGTGCTTGCACTCTCGGGCATCATGGTCACGATCCGCTACAGCGATAAAAAATGGTATCGCTTATTTGCGGTGGCTGTGTACCTGGGACTCGGATTCGGTGGATCCTTTATCGTAGTTCCAGGCTGCTACAATCGTGGTGAAGGGCTTACTGACGACAGGCAGATACCGATTTACATGCTTGCTGGAGGCTTATTGTATAGCGGTGGTGTGTATTTTTTCCTTCAGAATGATCAGCCGATGTTGCACGTGATCTGGCACATGTTCGTGTTCGCGGCGGCAATCGTACACTACCTAGGACTGGAGATGTTGGTGAAAGTGGCCAACAATCGCGCTGACGTGAAGGCTGGTATGCTGAATGCCGCAAAACAGTTACCGTCCGAGTTGACACCTGATGGGGCGACGCTGGTGAACGCACTGGCTACGATGTTGAAGGCGCAGGCTACTCATACTGAGACTGTCGAAACGTCTGGATCGAAAAGAACACTGCTTGCGTCGCCTTACGCACATAACGATTTTTGGAACTAGGTGGAAGCTTAAGTTAGCTAGACACACTATATAAGGCAATAGAAGTAACCTTTCACTTGCTATTTTTGAGTATTGTTGTATAGACATTACAAATGCAAAGTTAAAGTTTCACTCTTGCTTTATGCCGCATTTCATCTCGTGATAGTACTACTAGTAGTATATCGTGCTAAGACGCGAGTTTTTGACTGTTACGTCCATGTTGGACGAGTTTCTCTTTCTATTTAGTTAAAATAATTTTTATGGGTTGGGTGGAGGTCTTTTAATGAACCATGATAGTGTAGGGTGGCTGGAGAAATTGCAATGCTATTGATTGAAATGTCAAAAATGTTACTTTGTTTGAACTCGAAGAACGTCATCTCATATTGATATTGTACTCAAGAGCAAGAGCAAGACGGTCATCCTGTGTACAATTCTAACGGTCATGCTCATGATATATCATTTTTTTACATCGGTCCTGAACCTAGCAGTGGCACTTTTTTAGTCTATCGCGATTTCAAGTTTATGGGTCGAGGGGAAGCGCTCATTCTCATGAAGTATCATCTTATGAACATAAAGCTGTAATCAGCATTCGTTGATGTGGTAAAAGAGCCTCTTTAGTCATTTTCCTTCTATACAGTTAAACTTAAGCAAAAGCTAGTAAATATGGCCGGTGGGCAGTCGACATCGGCCCAGGTGATCTGGGTGATTGACTTCATAATGTGCCTAGTCATAAATCGATTCACCTTCGTTGAGCTCGCGCACATCCACGAACAGTACATGGGAATGTCTATCACCGTGTTGCGGTGAGTCCTCGGCACACTCTGTCTCTGATGCAGTGTGGTTTCACACCTCACGCTGTGCCAGCCCGGCTTCACTGGCATAGCGACTCTGCTGAAGGTGGTAGCCGGTTTCCTGTTCTTCATGTTCTGGTTTATGCAAACGTTCTCGAGGCTGTTCAGTATGGACCTGACGCGAACACAGGCAACGTCGATTAACATCGTGAAGTTTCTGCTGCTACCGTACTCCTTCTACCAGTTTGCGGGGGTGTACTTTTTGGGAAAGAACAGTAACGCGCGAGTGAAGAACGCGGTGGCCTACGAAGGCGCGATGCAAGCGATGACGGCGCAGGAAAAGACGGCGCTGAAGCGAGGTGAGTATGGCGCGAGAGGCGACGCGGCGTACGAAACGGACAAGTCGGTGCAACACTTCCGGGGAGAGAGAGACCAGTGGAAGAATTAATGGTAATGCGGTTGGTGCTCCTCAGGCGTGCCGCTAAAGACGCGAGTCATAGAAGACGATGCGAAAACAGACCACATGGATGAGATTAACTAGTAGATGCACTCACTTCGATTTCTACATTTGAACGATTATAATGATTTCCTATTTCTGCAATAGATCGATGCGTCTATCTCTATTGTGACACCTGCATCATTTCCTTCTCGATCTCGTTCCATTCGCATTCCTATCGTGTTTTTAATATAATCAAGGTGACATATTCTTACTCTGAGACTGAGCTGCGAAGCTAAGAACTACATCAATATCTACTTCAACACCAACAAACGATTTCAGAGAGAGTTAGGAGAATGAAGGAATGAAAATTTCTATATGATGGCCACCAAAACCACCGGTGACGTTCACAGTGTTGTCTTCAGTCCCAAGTCCTGTAAACTGATCACAAAGACGTCTGTCTGCAAACGCTGCAAGCAGGAGTTTACGTACAATGTAGATCCTACAAAGGGGAACAAGATAGTCGAGCGTGATCCGCACGCCTGTCGCTACCATCCGGAATCTTACGCTGGCGAAACAGCACAGCGATGGCTCGATCCAGGCGACATCAAGGATTCGCACAAGGTGCATTATTTTTGGAGCTGCTGCGGTGCATCGGAATACGAGGCTCCTGGTTGTAAAAGCAGTTGGCACATAACTTTTGAGGAAGAGGATACGAAGAAGTGGATGTGATAGTTCACGAAATTCAGCCTTGCAATTTTGAAGTTGATCTTGATACTCACTTGTGTTATTCTGCGACTACGCATAGCTTTACGTGCACTATGTTCTAGCTATCGGTATCGAATTTCAATCTGCTTCTGTTTGTGTTTGCTTCTCAATGATATTAGAATTAGTTACGATACTTCTTGGAGAGAGACAAGCACTAGACGTACAGTAAACAGAACGTTTTAGTTAGCACTTTTATAGAACAAAAAAAGTTACCAATACCACTCCCTCCCAAGAATTACATAGAACAAGCAAAGATGGCTGGCCTCGCATCTGATCTCTTCGACGTAGACGCCACGACAAAGAAGCTACGCCGAACAATATTTGGCGACCAAGGTGGCGTCAAACGATTCGGTTCGAACTCGTCCGTCTACAACTGAAGTGATGTTGAATCAGACAAGTGCGCATCTGCCGGCGGCTTCGCAGTGTATGCTTGAATTCACTATCACACGCACGCGGACAAACTTGCATTCCGCGTACCGGGGCGGTAGTAGCGGCGGTCGCTGTCCCACGCTATGAGACGTGAAAGAGCAGGTACTCGTGAACGAGGTGGGCGGACCACAGTTGACGCGAGCGAAGGCGAATGATTACTTCGTGAAAGATGAAGATGAGTACATACTCGATGAGCGCGAGTCACTAAGCCAATTTAGCAACAGGTGCAAACTGTCGCTTGTTTTCACCGAGGTAAAACACAGCTCGCTGCTGAGCCTGACCGACAAAGCAGTGAAGGGATTGACTGATCCGTCCACGTACCAGACGCTCGATCCTCGAAAATGGGTGGACAAAGCTGGTGACTGGATGTCAGGTATGAAGAAGCCAGGGGATGCTGGCGCACAGCCTGAAACATCGAGACAGGATTAAAACAAAAACTCATTACACGATTATATTTGAATAAAGTCAATAATGCAATGACTATGCCTTCTTTCAAGATCGATTTTCAATGAATCAACAGTGAGATGCGGTGTAAAAATGACCTATTCTGATAACGTGCGTGTGCTAACCGGTACCAGTTCAACGTTTTATCTTTTTTCAATTAATTATGGCCACATAACTATCGCCAATGATTTTGTTCGATTCAACAAAAAATAATCCACGCTGCAGTACTTATAAAAAAATTTTCCACTTTAATTGTCACTGTCAGTTTCACTTCATTTTTTAGTACTTAGTTCTCAGTGGGGAACGGAAACGACCGAGGCCTCGGCCAGACCGTCGTAGTATTTCCTCTAACCTAAAGTAGTTAGCGGGAGCGGCTTCGGCCGATAGTTTGAAGTGTATTAGATTATCGAGGTTCTAAAACTAATCTAAGAGTAATTGTAAGAAGTCAAAGTAAATAAAAATGGTGGCGAAGTGGGACATCCCCTTCACCGACCTCGCCACGGGCCAAAAGACCTCGCTGAAGTCGGCGTACGGCGACCGGCCCATCGTGGTGCACCTGTACAGCACGTGAGGCGGGTGCTGGCCTTGCGCCTCCGCCATGGAGGAGTGGGCAGAGCAGTATGCTATCGGCATGCCGCTCACACAAGCTGAAAAGACAAAGACTATCAAGACCACCGTGTCTGGTAGCCAAGCTGATAAAGATAATACACCATCTTCCATTTCCACATCAACATCTTCCACTGCATCTGCACCGACGGGTCCTGCTTTCGTGTGCCTGTGCATCAACCCGGATCGGAGCTTCGCCTCTCAGATGGCTCGTGACACTGGGTTCAAACACGCCATCAATGGCTTTGTCGACCAACGCGACATCAGCTACGGGCAGCTGGGCTGTTCCGGCTTCATTGTCTTCAATAAGGGCTTCGAGCTTGTGACCACGAAAACTCCCGCTTTTCTGGAGATGCGCGACATCGCTTTGAAACATGTCGAGTGCATGGTGGGAGGCATGATGAACAGCAGCACGGGCGGGCGCGTGCCGCGCA
>JACLAC010020277.1_pt1 | contig 18102 bp, 13 predicted proteins | sample 8027881 | NCBI WGS metagenome assembly JACLAC01 (sample SAMN15725517, study PRJNA655200) | protist metagenome | isolation source: fluorescence activated cell sorting (FACS) single amplified genomes of... | place: Spain: Blaines Bay Microbial Observatory, Mediterranean Sea | collected 2016-01-19 | reverse complement strand
CCTCCGGGAAGTGGACCGGACCTGCTGGCTTTTGCAGCGGCGCTATACTTCCAAAGGTTTATGGACGGTTTTGGAGGGGACTCTTCCGGAACGTTGTTTTGCCCATGAGGGCGACCTGGCCTTTGAGCTTCATTTCATGAAGAACCGGAATATCGGTTTTTTTCCCGACATGAGGACTGGCCGTGACCTGGTCCGGCAACTGGCGCCCGGCAAACGGGTCCTCAACCTTTTTGCCTATACCTGTGCTTTTTCCGTGGTGGCAATTCATGGGGGAGCACGGGAAGTAATCAACCTGGATGTGAGTAAACCGGCACTGCAGATCGGAAAAAACAATCACCGGCACAACGGCCTCCAAGTAAAATCGGTCCGGTTCCTGTCCCATGATGTGATGAAATCCTTCGGGATGATGGTCAAAACCGGTCCCTTTGACCTGGTGATCATCGATCCGCCTACAAGGCATACGGGTCGTTTTACCGCGGAGCGTGACTATGCCCGAATCGTCCGCCGCCTACCAGAATTTCTCGAGCCGAATGCCCATGTAGTCGCTTGCCTCAACGCTCCGCACCTGAGTGGTGCCTTCCTGGAGAACCTGTTCTCCAATAAAAGCTTCCACTTGATGGGAAACCTGGGCCGTCCTCCTGAGTTCCGTGAAAAAAATGAGGCGGATAGCCTAAAGATCTTCCATTACCACTTTCGCCCTTGAGGTCCCCTTATTACATTTTCTTCCCCCCGATGGGGGATATTATTTTTTTGTGAATATAAAACCCTACCTCGGTTTACTTACTCCCAAAAATAAAGTCATCAGGGATGACCGGGACCTGGCCGAATTCCTGTTGCACAACGCGGGCGTATCCGTTCTACCTTCTTCTATGTGTGGCATGACCGGTTACTTCCGCTTGACCTTTGCCCTACAAGAAGACATTTTCAAACATGGTGCCCGGGCCATCGCCAGGGGCTTTCACCAGCTCAGGACCCAAAGCGAAGGATCCGCGTTTAACATTTAAGACCACCCATCCCTCGCCTATTCATTTTCTTCAAAAAAGATTATTTATTTTGTAGCGCAAATTCCGGACATGTGTTAATCTTGTGTAAGGACCGCTTTCTTCGGGGCGTAGCCTGGTGATTTAGCTCAACCAGATACTTACCCCAACCCTACGGATGCGAGTTACCTCACTACCGATATGTTTTCCCGTTGGAATATACTTTTTCGACTTGAATGTGATTCATAGGTGGCTTGACATAAAGAAAAAGATTACTATGTGGTTAGGGTGTTTTATGAACAAAACGAGAAAGAGAATATTAATTCAAAAAATCAATCATCTGCCCACACTGCCGACGATCATCACCAAAATCATCGCTTTGACCGAGAGTCGAAATGCCAACGCGGCCAACCTGGGTGAAATACTTTCCAGAGATCCTTCCATCAGCTCTACGATCCTGAAACTGGTGAATTCAGCCTTTTATGGGAATCTCAGGCACATTTCCTCCATCACCCATGCCACGGTTATCCTCGGTTTCCAAATGGTGAAGACCATTGCCATGGGCGTGTCAATTTACCAGACGGCAAAGGGACATGAGAACCACGGTTTCGATCGGAAACAGTTTTGGGTGCATTCCATCGGTGTGGCCACGATGGCTAAAGTGCTTTCGGGCTATTTAAAAATACCCGAGGGTCTTGGAAAGGATGCTATTTTCCTTTCCGGTTTACTCCATGACGTGGGGAAGGTCATTTTTGATAACTATTTCACCGAAGAATATCTCAAAGTAGCGAATATGATTAGGGAGGAAGAGCTTTGGATTGGAGATGCGGAGTCTAGAGTCTTGGGGATAACCCATTGTGATGCGGGGTTCTATCTTGGGAGAAAGTGGCAATTCCCATTGCCGGTCGTGGAAACCATTCGATTTCATCATGATTTGGAGAAATGTTCCGAAAAGAATATTGTGCTCTGTGCTCTGGTCCATGCCGCGGATCATGGTTGTCGCAAAATAGGTCTAGGGTCCGGTGGTGACTCGACGGTCCCGCCCCTAAACCCCCTGGTGGAACGTTATGGCATTAATCCAAGCATATTGGATCGTGCGATCGAGGAGGTGGAGAAAGAACGAACAAGTTTGGAGTCATTCGTAGACGATTAGGAAAGAGCAGGCCTCGGAAAGACTTGGGATCAGGGGTGATACTGAACACCCTTCATATTTTTATTTTCAGATAGGTTTGGGATGGATAAGATAAAATCCTTACATAAAAAAATCGAAAAGCTTACCAGGGAGCGAGATGCCTATGCCAATTCTTTGACCCTTTCTAATACTGCCTTTATGCAGAAAGTCAAGGAATTTTCCATAATCAAGCGGATCGCCGATTCCATTAGTTGGAGCCTGGACAAGCAGCTGATTTGTACAGAAATCGTGGACCTGATCATCGACGAAACCACCGCGGAGAACTGTTCCCTATGGCTGGTGGATCCGGATCTCAAGCATATTATCTTGGTAGCGGCCCGGGGCCAGGCTAATAACGAGTCTCGGTACTTTTCGGAAGATTCCAGTCAATTCAGGAGGATGAAACTGGGAAAAGGGGCCGCGGGTTGGGTGGCCATCCACGGAGAATCGTTACTCATCGAAGATGTTACCAAAAGCGTTCACTTCGTACCCGGACGCACCCCGGGCGGGATGAACATCAAATCCCTACTCTGCCTGCCCATCAAGGGATCCAAAGAAGTGCTGGGTGTACTCAACCTCTCCCATCCCGATATCGGCGCCTTCTCCAAGGAGAATGAAAGGGTGTTGCGCCTGATTACCGACCAGACCGGGGTTGTCCTGACCAATCTCCATTTTTTCGAGGAGATCCAGGAATTCAACAAACACCTGGAACAAATGGTTACGGACCGGACCCGGAACCTGAAAGAAAGTGAGGAGCGCTATGAGCGGGCCATCGTGGCCGGAAAGGTGGGGGTCTGGGATTGGAAGGTAGGTACGTGGAAGCTGTTTCTAGCTCCTAATCTCCTGGCGATGCTGGGTTACAAGTCCACCAAAATAACCAATCTCAAGGATTGGCTCAAGTTGACTCATCACGAGGATCGCAAACTCTTTCTCAAGGAAATCATGGCCCATATTCGCGGCAAGACTCCCGTATACGAAGGCGAGCACCGCATGTACCACAAGAATGGGAAAACTGTCTGGTTCTTCGTCAGGGGCGCCGTGGTCCGGGACGAACATGGCCGGATTACGGGAGTTTCAGGCTCCCACACCGATATCACCAAGCGGAAGCTGGCGGAAGAGGAACTCGAAAAAGTACAGGAAGCCGCATTGGTTCACGCACGTTTCGTGGGCCGGGCAGAATTCGCGACAACAGTGCTTCACAACATCGGTAATGTCCTCAATAGTGTAAACGTCAACAGTATGGAGATCCGAAACGCCGTCAAGAAAACTGGTTTTAAACAGCTTTTCCTGGCTTTTCAGATGATCAAAAAGAATAAAAACCGTCTTGCTTCCTTTCTTTCCTCGGACGAAAAAGGCAAACAACTGCCCGACTACTTCATCAAAAAGGCCCAGGTCCTCGAAAAGGATTCCCAGACTTTGATCAGTCTTACCGAAGAGATCAACGACAAGGTCGCCCTGATGCGAGACATCATCGAGACACAGCAATCCTTCGCCAAGAAAAGGGAAACCACGGAGTTACGCGATCCCATCCAACTGGTCGATGAATCCATCAAGGTCCAGATGCAACTCATCAAACGGGAAGGGGTCACCATACAAAAGCAATACCATACGGTCCCTCACCTGGTGTTGCCACCGGCCAAATTAATCCATGTTCTGATCAATATCATCAAAAACGGCATTGAAGCCATGGCCCATATCCCCCCCAAGAAACGGACCCTGTTTATCAAGATTCGCGAGGATGGGGCCCACAACACCACGATCAGGATCAAGGACACGGGGATTGGGATCGAGGCGAAGGCCATCCCGAAAATGTTTACCCACGGTTATACGACCAAGGCAAGCGGACACGGTTTCGGTCTTCACTATTGCATGCAGACGATCAAGGAAATGGGGGGAGATATCCGGTTGGCCAGCAAGGGTAAGGGCAAGGGAGCCACCTTTACCCTGGTCTTTCCTGCTGAAATGAGGAACCCGCACTACCGGCGACCCCGAAAGACTTGATAGGGTTACTTCAATGATGTAACCGGATCAAGCCGGACCGGGCCTGCAGTCCAGTTTGTGGGGCCAGCAGATATTACGTGCAACTACCCGCGCTGTTACTTCTCCCTCGAGATGGGCGATCAAGGCGAGGGCAAAATCAGTGGCGGTGCCGGCGCCCCGTGAGGTAATGACAAAACCGTCAACCACGACGAGCCGGTCGGGAAGCAATTGGGGCAATTTCTCATGAACCGAGAAATGAGCGGTGAAGGCCTTGCCTTCCAAAACCCCCGCACGGGCCAGGACCGTGGGCGCGGCACAAATGGCGCCAATTAGCCGGCCCGCACTTGCCTGTTCCCGGATCCGTTCCAGCACCATTTCGTTCTCGGCCAGGGCGCTACAGCCCGGACCTCCCGGGACCACCAGACAATCGAAGTCCCGTTTTTCAAGAGTGTCGAGAAGTATATCGGCACAGATTCGGATACCACTCCGACCCGTTACTTCCAGGCTTTTTCCGCATGCTGCGACGGTTACTTCCACACCGGTACGCCGCATCAGGTCGATTGGGGCCACGGTCTCCATCTCCTCGAAGCCTTCACTCAGGAAAACAAGGGCAGTTTTTGGATGGTTCTCCATGTGTCCTCCACTTACCAGGTTCGAGATCATGATTGATTTTACCACCTCTCACCGGGTCATGTCTACCTGCCCGGCGGGGCTATGATTGTGCTCGTGAGACCTGATTTTTTACGGACTCTATTTCATTATTCATCACAGCTAGACTCTTTTCACCTCCTTCAGATATTATTTTATCCTTTTCAGCTCCATTTGCACCTCGTTCCGGCTCTTTTTCCACATGTTCTCCCGGAATTCGGGATCAAGCCACCAAACCTGTGGGTGTCTTGTCAACCCCACCACGAGGGGAGTCGAGGAGATCCCCGTTCCGGTAGGTTCGTGCCCATTTCCCCCAATCAAGGACCGGCTCGATCAGGCCGAGGAGACGAAAAACGCCTCCTCGGAAAACCAATCAACCTCAGGTTTTAGTTTGATGTAATGTAGTTCCACCGCCCCCACAGCCATATTGTGTAACGAAAGGACAATCCGGTGTTGGACAGTTCGGTGAAAGGGGTGCACAAGTTGTTGACCCACCATTCGGATCTTCTCCAGCAAGGACCTTTGCCGGGTAGGAAATACTGGTTACAAAACTATGGACTTCCAGATTACCAAGATTCAGTTTTTTTTTCATTTTGTTCTCCCAAAAAAATTTCAAACACGCTCCTGTGATTGTGCTTGACTATAGACGCGTAAAACGAGGCTGGAAACTCTCAATTAATTTCATGATTTGCTTTCCGGGAAAAGAGATTCATGTGGCCCGAGGCTTCTTCGGCTCAACAACCTTTCGGAAGGATTGTCCTCTTACATCCAGCCCATCGGAGCAACACACCCGGCTTTGCTTTTTAGGAGTTTTAACCTATCTACCTCCTGCTCGTTTTGGAGTGGGGTCCCGTCTATGTGAAAACACCGGCCGAGGGAGGCAGTGGGTTACGCTGAAAGGCAATCCGCGCTACAATGAGCCTTGGCAAAAACCAGGCTCCACCAAGCGGGGCGAAAAGAGGAACAGAGATGAGGAATGCTTATTTGATTGACGGGACCCGGACGCCGGTGGGAAAGTTCGGTGGTAGTCTGGCCCCTATCCGTACGGACGATATGGCTGCTTTGACCATCAAGACCCTACTGGAACGTTATCCAGACTTACCGCCGGAAAATGTGGATGACGTGATCATGGGCTGCGCTAACCAGGCGGGTGAGGATAACCGCAACCTGGCGCGTATGGCTTTGTTGCTGGCGGGCCTACCCGTCACGGTTCCGGGTGAAACGGTGAACAGGCTTTGTGCTTCCGGGCTCAGTGCCATCGTCAGTGCGGCTCGTGCCGTCGCCTTGGGGGATGGAGACCTCTATATTGCCGGCGGGGTGGAACACATGACACGTGCGCCCTACGTCCTTTCGAAAACCGGCAAACCCTTCGGCAGGGATGCCCAACTTTATGATACCAGTATCGGTTGGCGCTTCGTCAACCCGGTGATGAAAGACAAGTACGGGGTGGAAGGTATGGGTGAGACCGCGGAAAACGTGGTGGAACGCTATCAGATCAGCCGGGAAGACCAGGATATTTTTGCCTGTGCCTCCCAGACCAAGGCCGAGGCTGCCCGGACTCGAGGCCGTTTCTCCCGTGAAATCGTGCCCGTGGAGATTCCCCAACGCAAGAAGCCTCCGATCATTTTTGACCAGGACGAGTTCATCCGGCCCGGCAGCACCCTAGAAGCACTGGCCCGCCTGCGACCTGTTTTCCGCAAGGGAGGTACCGTCACCGCGGGCAATGCCTCAGGCATCAATGACGGTGCTTGCGCCTTGCTGGTCGCATCAAAGGAGACGCTTGAACGCTACGACCTCACCGCTAAAGCCAGAATCGTGGGTTCCGCGGTGGTGGGTGTTGAACCCGCGGTCATGGGGTTGGGCCCGATCGGCGCCGTAAAGAAAGTCATGGAGAGAACGGGCCTGGACCTGAGTGACATGGACGTGATCGAATTGAACGAGGCGTTCGCTGCCCAGAGCCTGGCCTGCCTGCGTGAATTGGGTTTGGCCGATGACGATCCTCGGGTCAACCCCAACGGAGGCGCCATTGCACTGGGCCATCCCCTGGGAATGTCAGGTGCCCGACTGGTGCTTACCGCCATGCACGAGTTGGAGGAACGGCAAAAGCGTTATGCTTTGTGCACCATGTGTGTGGGTGTGGGCCAGGGCATGGCCGCCATCATCGAACGGGAAAGTTGATACCGGGGGGCAACCGCATTTCCGGTTGCCCGTTCTTTTTCAGGTTAGAGATCCTCCTTGCGGCGGACAAGGGTGAGGATGGTGTAGGCAGCTACCAGGTCAGTGTTCTGGTTGGTGACCTCCACATCCCATTCCACAATACCCTGGGGGATGTCGTCGGCCAACCGTTTCTTTTTGGCTGTTTTCCGTTTACAGGTGAGCTTGGCTTCGATGGTATCCCCAATCTTGACCGGCTCGATAAAGCGTAGGTTTTCCAGGCCGTAGTTAGCCAGGACCGGATTGGGGCCCGGGTCAACGAACAGTCCGGCGGTGGCTGAAACCACGAAGTAACCATGAGCGACCCGTTCACCGAAGAGCGAGTCCCGAGCCGCAACAGCATCCATATGGGCATAGAAGTGGTCGCCGCTCAGGCAGGCAAAGTTGACGATATCGGTCTCGGTCACGGTTCGTCGATGGGTGAAGAGTGTATCACCGACCTCCAACTCTTCGAAAAATTTCCGAAAAGGATGTAAGAAGCTGGCCGGCCGATCCGCACCGGGAGTCCATTCGCGACAGATGTGAGTCAGGGTGGTCGGGGAGCCCTGGATCGCGGTCCGCTGCATATAGTGCAACACGCCGCGTATACCACCCATCTCCTCACCGCCGCCGGCCCGGCCCGGCCCACCGTGTACCAGGTGTGGCAAAGGGGAACCATGACCCGTGGATTCACCCGCACAGTGGCGGTTGAGGACCAGGAACCGGCCGTGATAGGCAGCAGTACCCAAGACCACTTCCCGTGCGATCAAGTCATCGGCGGTAAAAAGTGAACCCACCAGGCTGCCCCGGCCCATTTTGGCCAGGGCAATGGCCTCACCCAATTGGTGGTAAGGCATGATGGTGCTGACCGGGCCGAATGCCTCCACATCATGGGCCTGGGTCTTATAAAAGGGATCGTCACAATAAAGAAGTGTGGCGGGAAAAAAGGCGCCTTTTTCCGGATTTCCCCCGATCACATCAAAACAATCCAAATCGCCGTGGACCAGTTCTCCGGCTCCCTGCAACTCCTCTACTCTCTCACGAACCTCCCGCATTTGGCTCTGGCCTACTAACGGGCCCATCCTTACTCCCTCGAGGGCCGGGTCTCCCAGTTTGATGCCCGACAAACGCACTTTGAGGGCTTTGATCACATCCTCAACCATGTTTGCTGGTACAAATGTCCGCCGGATGGCCGTACATTTCTGGCCCGCCTTGACCGTCATCTCGTTGGCGACTTCTTTGATGAATAACTTGAATTCTTCGGTGCCGGGTTCGGCATCCGAGCCGAGGATACAGCAGTTCAGGGAATCCGCTTCCATATTGAACCGAACCGAGTTGTTCACGATCACCGGATGGCTCTTGAGTTTGCGGCCCGTACTTGCCGAGCCGGTAAAGGTCACCACATCCTGTTCCGTAAAATGTTCGAAGAGGTCACCGACCCCACCGCAAATCAACTGGAGTGCTCCTTCCGGCAAGATACCGGATTCGATTATTTCCCGGACCATCAGTTCGGTGAGGTAAGCGCTGGCGGTTGCGGGTTTGACGATTGCAGGCATGCCCCCCAGAAAGGTAGGTGCCAACTTTTCCAACATACCCCAGCAAGGGAAATTAAAGGCGTTGATGTGAGTGGCCACACCCTCGAGGGGTACGCAGAGATGGCGACCGGTAAAGGTACCATCCTTGGAGATGCGCTCCGCTGGACCCTCCACATAACAGGTTTCATTGGGAAACTCACGCCGGCCCTTACTGGAGTACACGAAAAAGGTACCGATCCCCCCTTCAATATCGATCCAGGAATCGGTCTTGGTGGCCCCGGTAGCGGAGGACAAAGCGTATAACTTTTTCTTTTGCTTCAACAAATGGGTGGCAAGTGCCTTGAGCATGTGTGCCCGGTCGTGGAAAGTCATTTTGCGGAGATTGGGCCCGCCAACCTCTCGCCCATAATCGAGCATGGCCTTGAAATCCAGGCCCTTGCTGGTGACCTCGGCCACTTTATCGCCATTGACCGCATTGAAGACATCGACGCCCGGGCCATCGCCTTCAACCCAGTTACCTAGTGCTTGACTCTTGAGTTTCATCTGTTTGCCTCCATGATTTACTTACTTCAGCTTTTGGCCGGGAAAGGCCCTTTACCGCCATTCATTTCTCTTTTCATTTCCCGCCATGGCTTGAAATCGATTTCCATTTTGGGTCTGTGTTCCGGCAACTCCCGCAGGGGTTCACAGGGTTTGAGCGTTTCATGGCACATCTTGGGTAGGGATTGGTAAAGCCGGGTACCCTCCGTCTTCCAGGATATCATTTCATCGCTGACATCCTTGATGATGCGTGCGGGGTTGCCCAGGACCAACTTCCGTTTGGGAATCTTTTTCTCCGATTGAATAAAGGTCAGGGCGCCGATGATACACTCATCGCCCACCACTGCGTTGTCCATTACTACCGCGTTCATTCCGATCAGGGCGTTGTACCCGATCTGGGCACCGTGAATCAAAGCGCCGTGGCCGATGTGGGCGCTCTCTCGAAGCCTCACCGTTAGCCCTGGGAACATGTGAATCGTGCAATTCTCTTGAACATTACACCCGTCCTCGATGATCACCTCCCCCCAGTCGCCCCGAATGGCCGCTCCCGGGCCCACATAAACATCGCGCCCAATCGTGACATTACCCGTCACCGTGGCGTTGGGATGAATAAACGCACTTTCGTGGATCACCGGCCGGAAGCCCTTGAATTCGAAAATATTGGCCATTCTTTCCTCCTGTCCCATCGACCGGTCTGGGCTTGAAAGTAGGACATCCTTTACGCACCCGACAACCCGATCATTTTTGCAACAAGATGCAAAAACCCGTTGGGCAATGCCTAAAAATATACCAGGAATCGGAGGTGTTGGGACAAGGGAATTCACGCCAAAACAGGTTTTTATTCTTCCACAGCAACCCCTGACTTGATAGTGACGATCCCGGATGATATACCCATGACCGCTTTCAGTCACGGGGTTGGCCAGCCCAAAGGCTCCTCCCGTCTTCGAATCCTATCATCCGGCCCAACCCCTGGCTATCACCTTGAACACCATTCGGGGTTGGGAACTGCCGCTCCTATGGGTACCCTGTTCACCTGAAATTAATCCAGACCATCCAGATCCAAATAAATCTGGACCATCCAGAAAATTCGACTATAATAAAGCTTAGGTTTCATGGAGCCATGTGAGGTGAAGGATTTGGAAAAAAGACACAAAGTCTTTTGCCCGTTATCACGACGGCGATATGATCATCAACAAGACCCAGCTTACCTAGGTCCGGTTGAAACATCACGACTCCGTTACGGCCACTCGGCGTACAGAGCACGCCTGCCTGTTGTTGAGTTTCTGAGACAAGGCGGTTTAACTCTCCCCATTCCTCCTGTCGTGTGCTCAACAACAACATTATACACCATTAACAAGCACCCAAATACTTTTGCCTGGGAGTCCCCTAACTTGCCTGGAATTTGACCTTATTATGGTGTGAATATGTTAAAAATTTTTGATGATATCCGAGATGTTACTAAAAAGTTAGATAATATTGACGCCACACTGACTATAACTGTAGCTTTTTTAGCTATTGTTTTAAAAACTTTTGGTTTTTTACCGGACAAGTTTGATGTCAACTATATTATCTTGACAATTCTATTTTTCCTCTCAGTATCCTCTCTTGTCAACAGAGCAAGACTTGACGGGGGTACAACCCCAGGTTTGGAAAATTCTGGCCTGATTGGTTTCCGCTTCTGCAGAGAAAAAAGCAATTTGATAAAAATCACAAAAGATTCCAAAAAAAAATTAGATTATATAGGTACAAGTCTACCGGATATGTCTAGTGATCAAGGCTATATGGCTCTTCGTGATAAAGTTAAAGAATCAAAGGTGATTGAGGTGCGAATTCTTTTGCTAAATCCAAATTCAGTCATGGCACTTAAAAAAAATGAATTATATTGCTACAGACGTGGGTGGCGAAAGGTTTCAGAGAATATCAAAACAGCCATAAGAGCATTTAAAGATATAAGAGAAGAGCTTGAGCCAGATGATAAGACAATAAAAAATCGTTTTGACGTAAGAGTATATTCTACAATACCAGCTACGTCTTGTGTGTTTAATGATAACCGTTTAAACATTACCTTTTATGATGAAAACAAACCAGGCTCAATGGCTCCTGCCTGGGAATTAGAAAAAAACGATAAGCATGATGGGTTATATAATTACTATCAAGCTCATTTTGAGAAAATTTGGAAGGAAGCTATATCTGTTTTTGACAAAGATTTTGAAAAAAAATCGGAAGGAGTGTTAAGAAAAGAGCTTAACATATTAAAGGGAAACTAATAACAACCTGAACCCCATCCGGGGGGATTCACAACCGCCGGTCCTGTGAGGCTGACTATCCTCCGACCCAGCCCGGTCGATCCTGTGATCCTGACAAAAAAAATCCGGTACATCCTGTAATCCCGTCTAAAAAAAATCCGGTACATCCTGTCTCAATGACGAAACCGATCGGGGAAATATCCCATTTCCTGGAGTTCACGGATCAGGGCGATAAGGGGCAGGCCCACAATGGTGTTGGTGTCGCTGGTCCGGATGTGCTCCATGAGGAAGATCCCCATGCTCTCGTATTTATAGCCACCCACACAATCCTGACTACCGTCGGCCTCTACCATTTCCCTCAAATATTCAGGTGTAAAATCGGAATGAAAGGTAAGGCGAGCCGTGACCACTCGAGTAACCAGCTCTTCAGTGGAGGGGTTCCAAAGGGCAAAGGCAGAATGAAGACTATGTGTCTTACCGCTAAGTTCGAGCAATTGGGTAACGGCGCGATCGGTGGTTCCTGGTTTGGTGAAGACCTGCTTTCCCAGGGCCAGGACCTGATCGGTTCCGATAATCAAGCTGCCCGGAAAAGACTTTCCGAGGGATTGGGCCTTCCCGGTGGCGAGAGCTACGGCCTGGTTTTTCGGTGGCCGACGGGGATTCAGGATCTCTTCAAATTTGGGAGAGGCGGTTCGGAAGGGGAGGCCAAGTCTGCCGAAAAGTTCGATTTTGTATTTAGATGTCGTGGCCAGGACAATGGGTTTCATGGGATGATTTCCGCGAAAACGTTTTCGAATGCAACCATGGGAGGCAGGGCACTTGGAATCAGGGTGGGCCGGGATTGGAGTTTATGGGCGAAAAACCCCGCCGGCGCCTGGTTAGTCAGAGGATAATGAGAACAGGCGCTCCGGATGGTCAAAATAAACATGGCATTGTTCCTACTCCCTCCTACAGTTTTTTATGCAAGCGCTCGAACTCCTGCCATGAACGGTTGACGCAGTCCTCGATGGAGAGACCGTTCAGGTAATTGCCCGTCAGGAAGAGGGAGTGGTCCCTGATCAAGCCATCAATCTCTTGAACTTGCCGGAACTGATCGGGCCCGTAAACAGGCAGCAAGGTTTCTTTAGTAAATATTTCCAGGAGATTTTCCCGTTTTGTGCCGAGTACCCGGCAGACAAAGTCGAGCTTTTCCTCTCGTGAGAGCCCCTCTCTCCTGAAATGAAAAGCAAAACCGCGCACGTCCTTGTCCCCGCTTTGAGCTACATCCATGGAAACAAGGGAATAGAAATTCCCGTCCATCCCTACCAGTCCTCCCACCAGGGGTAGTTTCACATTCTCTGCTCTGCAAAAGACGCCGATGGTTTCCGCCTCAACTGTTTTCAGCAGGTCCAGACGGCCAGCCAGGTCCGGATGGAAAGGGCGGACCAGGTTTGCGGCCACGGAAGAAGGAGCGGCCAGTACCAGGTGCTCAGCTCGAATCTCGGCTGACCCTTTCAAGAGAAAGCCGCCATCCTCTTGGGTAATGGAAGTGACCTCGCCACTGGTAAGGACTTCCAGGTTAGCCTTACTGCTTATGCTGTCGGAAACTTCTTGGATGCCGCCGGGAAAGGAAAAGCTCTTGATCACGTCCTTGCGGCGGTTGGGACGTTTCCTAAAAAGGGCATCGGCGGGGAAGTCATCGGCCTCCTGAGAGATCACGGCATTGAAGAAATGGCGGAACAGGTTCCGGTAATTCCGCTTTCCCAGAACCTTCCCATAGAATTGAGCGACGGTTTTGCCGGCTTTCTTTTGGGTGAACAGTCTAGGCAGAGATAAGGACAGTTCAAAGAAGCGAATTTTTTTCATTATAGAAAAGAGCCGGTCCTGTTCGAAGACCCTAAACGGCAGTTTGTTCCGCTTTTCTACTCGTTCGAGCAGTCTCTGGTGCTCGAGAATCTCCACGAGTTTACCGTAACTGTTGAAAATGGAATGAGCACCCAACTCCAGGCGGTTCTTACCGTAGTGAACGGTGCGAATACATCCACCTGGCTGATGATCTTTCTCCAAGACAACGGTATCCAGGCCGGCCTCGGCACAGTAAAAGGCTAGGCTCAGGCCGCTGATCCCGGCTCCGACAATGGCAACCGAACAATTTTTCATGTATTCCATCCTTTAGAATCAAGCTCCATTAGAATCAAGCTCCATCTCCAACCCTGTCATTATAACTCCGAGCCTGGTTGTGTTCCAGCCGGACCTGTCCTGGGGGTGTGATTACGATCGGTTTATGTTGCCCACAAAAAGATAATCCCGAGTCTAATTGCACACCGCCAAAAAGCAGATTGTTGATTCGCATACTACTTTAATGGTATGGTGGGCCATTCCAATTTTTTTCCTGGAGCGTGAAATATGAAACACTATTCACTTTTCGGCAGCTTATGTCGTATTCTTTGTGTATCCTGTTGTTTCCTGGTGGGGATGAACATGGTAATTGCCCAGAACCCTGCTGAGGAAGAGATCGGTACGGATGAAGGCTCACCGACCAATCCACCTGTTCGCGATCCCGCGGCTCATGCCCGAGCCTTGAACTTACTGGGTATTGACGGATTGCTGTTGATACCTGAATCCTCCAACGATCGGGTTATGGCTTTTGATCCGAATACAGGTGATCTGGTAGATCCAGACTTCATCCCGTCGGATACCACAAACCTGTCAACCCCCATCAACGCTATTTTGGGGATTGACCCGAACACCATCCTGGTTTCTGACCAGCTCGAGGATGTGGTGTTGTCCTACGATATGGATGGTAATTTCTTAGGTGTTTTTGCACCCTCGGGTGGCCCGAACACATCAATTCTGGACAATATCCGCGGGATTGCCATCAGCCCGGACAATACGCTTCTCGTGACGGTGGGTAGTGGCACCAATGCCGATGCCATCGCAGAATTCGACGGGGCAGGAAACTACCTGGGCAACCTGGTAGCCAACGGCGCCGGCGGACTTGATTCCCCGTTCGACGTTCTGCTCCGGGGTAACGACTACCTGGTCGGCGGGATCACCAGTGACGCCATCTATCGCTATGGCCTGGACGGCACGTTCCTGGATATCTTTTCTCCAATCAACGGCTTTCCCGAACAGGTGGCCGAGGCTGGGAACGGCAATGTGTTGACGGGAAATTTCAGTGGAACAGAGGAGGGCGTTGTGGAATACACCTCTACGGGTACACTGGTGGGAATCTACGACCCGAGCTCGCTTGGTGGTTATCGCGGCGCCTATGAGCTTCCCAACGGCAATATCCTGACCACCAATGGTTCCGGTGTCCACGAAATCGACCGATCGGGAAATTTGGTTGAGACCAAGATCAGCGGAGTAAGTGCCCGCTTTATCGAAAACCTGGCCCCAGCCATCGTATGTGAGAATATCCAGGTCCAGGTTGGGATTGGTGAACCGGTTATCGTAGTCGGAAATCCCGGTTGTTTATTTGACCTGTACAATACCCAGTGTTCTGACGATCCCAATGACTGGATTCTCCTTGCCGAGGATATCGAGATCCCCGATTCAGGTATCATAACTGTTCCGAGCATTGTAGGCCAACCCGATTCCTGTTACGTGGTGACACCCGCGGACAGTGTCGAGCCCCTGAACGCCCCTGTCAAAACGGTTCCGACACTTGGCCGTTTCGCATTGATTGTCTTTGTTCTCCTTTTACTTATGGCGGGTATGCTCACCATGAGACGCAAACGCAAGGCTTGATCCATTCATTTTTTTCACACCTGGGCCAAAGGGGTTTTAACCACACTCCTTTGGTCCGCCAGCCGCAAACTCAAAGCGCCAAGACCAGGCAAACGCCTCCAACCAATTTGTGCCAGGCAATCCGCCATTTAGCCCATCATCATGGGGTAGGGTTATTTGCCCTGTGATCGAAAATACCACAGATTTCTCTAGTTATAACCGCCATGGCGGCTAGGGGCAGCCTTCCCTGAAATTTATTGAAGATCTGGCCTGGTCATTACGGAAACCAGGAACATAAGGGGCCTCCTTTGCGTTAATTTTAATAGGAGGTTAATGATGGTTTGGTTCGGTTTTCTAATGTTTTCCTTTCTTCCCCAGAACGGGACGGAAATGGTTCGGGAGGTGGATATTCTCTTGCTCACCCCCGAGATGATCCTGTTCCTGGAGGAACATGTGGCTCCGACCAACCCGACCCGGTATTTGGAGACCTTGGTCGAAACCATCTTCAGCAAAGAGTTTCTTAATCTCACCTACGACAACAGTCGCACCAAAACGGCCTCCGAAACATTTGAAAGCCGTAACGGAAACTGCCTTTCTTTTACCACCATGTTCGTGGCAATGGCCCGCTACCTGGGCCTGGACGCCCGGTTTCAGGAAGTGGTCAACCTCCCGATCTGGAACAAGAGAGGTGATGTTCTCTTATTGAGCCGCCATATGAACGCGATTGTTTACCTGGCTGGTCGCAAGATGGAAGTAGATTTCAACCCCACGGTTGACAAGAGATGGGCCCACAAGGCCATCGTCAGTGACCGTCGGGCGATTGCCCAGTACTACAACAACATGGGAGCGGAATTCTATGCAATGGGAGAGGGGGAAAAGGCCATTGCCCATTTCGAGAAAGCGATCGAGACGGCACCCAATCTTAGCTTTGCCTGGTCCAATCTTGGGGTGGCCTACAAGTGGGCGGGTTACCCGGACAAAGCGGAGTGGGCCTATTTCAAGGCCTTGGAATACAACAAGTGGGAAAACACGGCCATGGTCAATTTGGCTCGGCTCTATGCCGATTTGGGCCGCTACCGGGAATCTCACCGATATCTTCGCAAGGTTGAGCAATTTCGCAAACGCAACCCCTTTTACCATTTTCAGCTCGGAGAAGAGGCATTAGCCCTGAAGGAGTACAGGGAAGCCATCGGTCATTTCAAGCGGGCAATCCACAGAAAGGGCACGGAACACGAGTTTTATTTTGCCCTTGCCCGGGCCCATGCCATGCTGGGCCATTTCCAAAAGGCGGCCAACAATCTCGAGAAGGCCAAGAAATACGCACCCGACCGATTCAACGAGCTTCGATATAGCCAGAAGTTGAACCTGCTGGCTGCCCGGAATTGAGACAGGGGCCTACCTTCGGCAGGACCCGTTGGACCAGGCTCCAAATGATATCAGTGTCTATTCCGGGTCAGGTTATCCTTATTCCGGGTTTGGCAATCTTTTTGCTAACCTTGTGGAGTGGTGAATGGGCCAGTGCAAAATTCGCGTTCATGGTCTATGATTAAAGGCTGTTGCGAGAGGCCGGAGCGATATTCGCCCCGTTTTCCAACAGGGAAATCAACGGGAAAAGGTGAGAGGCATATGGGCAAAATTGGGAAGTGGGTAATCGTGGTATTTCTTTTATATGGTTTTACCCCGTCAAAAGCACAGAAACTGAATCTGGCTTCCAAGGAGGACTTTCTCGATATTGTGACGCCCATCATGACCGAGGGTGAGCGGGAAATCTACAAAAGCCTGCCGGACTTCCGGTCCCGCAAATATTTCCAATCGATTTTCTGGTACAAACGGAATCCGGACAGCGCCACCACCCGGAATTCTTTTCGCCGCACCTTTTTCGAGAGACGCCAGGTAGCCAATATCCAGTTCGTGGAGGGCGGAACGCCGGGCACCAAAACCGATCGCGGCCAAGCTTTGCTCCTATTGGGCGACCCCGATAACGTGATCCAGAACAAGCTCCCCAGCTCCGGTTTACGGGCTGGTTATGCGGAGGTTTGGGAATACAAGCGCTACCAACTAGAGCTAACTTTCATTTACGACGGGTTCCGTCCCGGTTACCATCTCAAGGATGCCCAAACCCTGGAGGCAACTTTCGAAAGTATCCGCGACACCCAGGTCCTGGATCGTGCCGAGCCCTATATTTTGAAACCCATTCCGCTGACCCTTCCCAATCTGGGTTTCACCAAGGATATCGAGAACCTGGCAGCTGAGGACAAACGACAGTTGGATTACGAACTGACCTACGCCTTTCTCAAGGGTGATCTCAACCGGACCACCCTGTTCGTGGGGATCACCACCCACGACGCCTCCTCCAAAGGATTGATCATTCATTTGTCTGCCTATGACCCTTTCGAAAACAAGGTCGAAGACTTCAAAAAACGGGTCCGGCCCGCCAATGGGCGGCTCATCCATTTTTCCGTGGTCATCGAGCCGGATCAATACGATATGGTTCTGCGGCTCATGGATAAGGACGGACGAGAGTCCATCGACCGTCGCCGGGTGGATGTACCCCGTGTTGGGGTTGGTGGAACTACGGCTTCCAGCCTCTTTGCCACAGCCCAACTGCAACGCGTTCCCCTGCAGGGCTTCCGTGAACCCAAAATATTTGTATTCGACAACCTCTTCTTCCCCATCCGCAACAGTTATTCCGGTTTTGATGGGAACCGTCTTTACCTGATGCAGCATTTCTACTACTTTTCCGACCAGCCCCAGGTCCGTTATTTCCTGGATAACCAGGAGGTAGAGGCCCGCCTTGAAAAGAGGGTAATTGAGCAAGACAGTATTCGCATGGTCGTCTCGATTCCCGTGGCCGGCATCCGAAGCGGTGTCCACCACATCAAAGCCATTTTCCGGGACGAGGCCGGTAACTTCGCCGTATCCCCCCTGTCATGGAACCTTGGTGGAACGGACGAGAAGGGGCTTCTGGCTCGGGCCGAGGAATCAGACCAGCTACGGTTCGTTCATCCCGCGGGTGACCGTATCGAAAACCTGACCCGGGTCACCATCCGACCTGCAGCCGGCCTCAAAGTGAATGGGATGTTTTTTTTCCTCAACGGGAA
>JACLAC010022130.1_pt1 | contig 18103 bp, 18 predicted proteins | sample 8027881 | NCBI WGS metagenome assembly JACLAC01 (sample SAMN15725517, study PRJNA655200) | protist metagenome | isolation source: fluorescence activated cell sorting (FACS) single amplified genomes of... | place: Spain: Blaines Bay Microbial Observatory, Mediterranean Sea | collected 2016-01-19 | reverse complement strand
ACACTCGCTGTTACATGGTCTCAAAAGCGCGGTACTGGTTGGAGCCCGAGCGTATCTTACCGCGCCGGCGCCGTCGAGCCATACATGACGTGGGTGAGGCTCCTAACCAAATGCGCGTGTCTAACATCCAACACACTGCCACAGAATGAAACAATAGGAACCCTTCGACTACAACGTAGATGATGGAAGCGGGGATAGTTCCGCCATAACCTGGCCTGACTACATTAAGTATGCGAAAGCCCAGGTCCTGCTGTTCTGGCAAGAGAGGTTCCCGGCACAGAGCCAGAAGCCGGCGCAAGGACTTGGTAACACGTGTGAAATTGCCTTCAGGCGTCTCCCAGTTACGGTCCCCATTGGGATATTGTGGCATCCGCCGAGGACATGTGAACCAATCAAGTGACACTGGAAGGCAGGGGGACTTAAATTTTATTGCCATCTTGCCTGCCAACGTGGACTTACCTACACCACTAGGCCTAGCAATGCCAATGAAAACCACCCGCGGCGACGAGCGGCTCGAGGCGGGCTGCAGCTGCCGAGGAAACACCACCATCGCGACTACCGGCGACCCAACCCAGTGGAGGGAAGGTCTGCTGGATTCTCAGCCGTGTGAATGAGGACCAAGGACGAAGCAGAGGCAACGAGGTGGTGCGGCCTGCTGAGGTCAAGCACCTCTGGAGGGAACGCAGCTCGTGCTCGGGCCAACCTGTTTTCTCCAACCGATACAAAGAATAATGGAATGTCTACAATAACTTTGCTAAGCAGGATTTCTTCGGCCCAGGGACTGTCGAGGGGATAGCTGGCCAAATCTATGATTGGATCGCAAGTGGTAAACTTTCTGTAACGCACAGCACGCGGGGGGGCGTGGTTCCAGAAGTAGCACAAAGCTGTATCCAAATCAGCGTGCAATGTAACCTCGAGTTGACCGTGATAGAACCCGGGGCTATCGAAACACTCTACAAGCAAGGGAATATATTGGTCGAAACACAAATATGAGGAAGCGACAATTCGACCCCAATGTCGAAGGTCCGGCAGTTTCGTCTATAAGAAATTCATGTTTTTTGATGAACGAGGGATCCGTCTCTTCCAGAAATGATGTAAATGACAGCGTCCGAGTAGACGTGGCATCGCAATCTATGAGAATCCCGCCCCGCTGTAGAGATATATCTTTCACCTTCGCTCGACTAACCAGGATCCAGTCACGTCGCACTTGCAGCACACACACACGCACCATGCCTACACACAATGCAAACAACATGTGCGCCAAAACTAAATTCAACAGCCCACACTCAACTGGAAGGGTCCATGCCGAGTCAAAATAACCCTGCAAGAAAGCGCAGCCAAAGGGTCGCACCCAGATGGACCAGGCTGGCGAGCACGCCTACTAAACTCTATGGGCTACCAATTGAGTGTGGGGTCAGGAACATCAAGGCATGACAGCACGGTCAACTCAACAACAACAAATTCGTCACTAAATACCAACCCGAGAGATAAGCGATCTCAAGCGCAAGCCAAGACATCCGAACAGCTCGTTGAATCAAAAGAAAAAGGGCCCCTGGAACCACCACACTTGGTTCCACCCAAAACAGCTCGACTCCCTTCAAGACACAAAGCAAGCAAAAATCCCTCCGCCCCCGGGGGTAGGCGCAGTGATGTTGTGTGCACAACGGTTTTGAGCACTCATATCCACATGGTCAACCCGTACACTGGTCACAGTTCACTATCCGGTGTGGATAAAAACCGGAGATGGCATCGCCACATGCAGCAACCTGAATGTCCCATCCAGGTGGGGACTGTCGATCTAAAGATAGATCCAGGCCAAAGGAAAGATAAGTAAAGGCATGGGGAACCCCTGGGACATTCCAATATTGGGAACGCAAAGTGCATGAACCCTTCCGCACTCCTTGAGTGCAATTACATATGCAGGGCCTGGAAGCAAATGCCCAAAAAATGCACATCGATCTACATGCAACAGCATGCACCTGGAGATGGTTGGGATTAGAAAAAGCAAGCATCTCAACATTAAGAATGGGACAGGTGATATAAGCAGAGATCCTCGCTTAGTCTGTTCCTTGAAACCTGAAAGCCAAAGGCTCACTGCAATACCTCTTGTGGGGTGCTACACTAGCACTCATCACGGTACAGAGGCATTGGGACAACAGCACAGTGTAAAAGCGCAACTATTTCGCAACTGTTGTGGTGCTGAGCACAGCACTCTTCAACAAAGGAGTTGTTACATACGCACTGGTATGCTGGAGCAACATATCATCATTTCGGACACCTGTGAAAGCGTGACATGCGGGGCGCTGTACTCAGCACTCTCCATAAAGTATGCCACTTACACTGTGTCTGAAAGCACTAATGACGCATGGAGTTCCGCATAAGATCAGAGATTGCCTAGCAAGCATCGGTATCAACAATACGTATCACCCACAGTTGCATTCTCTGGTCTTAGATCTACCACAGGCGTGATTCATGCTCTAGCACATATCTGGATCGCTCAAGGAGCTGGGGTGGGCCCAGGAGAAACAGCCGAGACCGTTGGGTGCACCCGACACTGTGAGATCTAGAAATTTTTTTGGCATTAAGCCACACTGCAGAACTGAAAATTATAAGCATTGCTTAATAACAACTCCGGAGAAAATTCAACGGTAGTGCAGGAGTGCGAGCACAAGCTGCACAACTTTTGATAATCCTATTCAGCCAGAACACGCAGCGTGCATGTACTCATGGCTACACAGCAAGCGCACAAAGATCAATAGGCTTCAGCCTATCTGCAGAGCATAGCAGCCAGCCCATTGGGCTCGCCATACCTGCACTTGTGACACGTTGCAGTATGTACGTACAAGAGCCTGAGACATATAGAATACATCCAATAAGGAGTATAGCACTGAATGTAATAGGGATTACTATATTGTGGACCTCAGCTCGGGCAAACTGCCCAAGTGATGCTTTGCTCAGATCACACGATCTCAGGATCCACACTGGGACCAGTCACTGGCACTGTAACTCAACTGTCAATCAAAGCACAGCTGTCAGCCCGTAAGGCTCGCCTCGCCCTGAAAAGATACATACTGCACAATAAAAGAAGGTAGTATAACTAAGGAGTGTCATGCTTACATTCAAGGCATCTGAGTCACATTGTCGATGTTGCACATTCGCAAGGTGCCAATCCTGCTACGCACACATCCAAACCCGGAGAAAATGGGTTCAGTACTCAGTGAGGCATGGATAATATCCACAAGGTTCTTGATGGACTTGGATGCGCAGATGAACCGTCCTTTGGACTTGTTATCCATGCACCCATAGAGGCCCATTGTGCGGTAGGGTTTCTTGTACGGCATGGTCATGACAACCAAAAAGTGCAAAGGACCCCTGTGTGCGATGCATATATCTGTTAATTTTGAGGTGGCCATACCTGGAAAGAAGACTGGGGGCCAGGAACTTGAGCAGCTTAACTAACATGTTCATCACACACAGACCTGGCCCTAGCAAGGTTGACCAACCGAACTTCCTTCTTCAGCCAGCTCACTATACAGCACGCAGCTTCCCTGTTCACAAACAGGAATGCGTAATACGCCGGAAACTTGACGCCAAGGAAATGGACTATCCCTAAGGGGACAAGGATGCTTACTACAGCGTTCATGCTTGAGCGAAAGTGCGGCTGCATATTCACGCATCATCAGACCAGTGATTGAAAATATCACTCTGTGCTACATCATGCCACTGGTTGAATACTACTGACTGTCTTGCAGCACTTTGCTGCGGCTCAGAGGGGGATTGTTCCTGCTCGCACTCGTTCTCAAGGCTAGCAAGGATATCTGCCCCCGCACGGTGCTTGGCATGCATGTGCCGGTGGTACTGCTCAAGAGGTATGTACGCACGCCTACATGTGTAATGAACGCCTACATGTGTAATGACGGCGCCATTGCCCGTCCACATGCCTAGCCCATGACTTAGCAACATCTCTCGGTACCCATTGACGCCTAATGTCGTTGCTAGTGTCTTTTGACAGGATACCGTTGATGATGATGTGTAAAATCCCAAACTGGTATTTGAACCTGTCGGCATGCATCATAGTATACCACACAAAGTCTGGATCTTGCTCATTGTGACTGGAAAGCACCCTGAAGGCGCAAGAGCTCACATCAATCCTAAGTTGGGCATAGTACCACTTGGCAATGAAAATCAAATGCACAAAAGGAGAGTGACATCCCATGAACTCAAGGAGTCCAGCTTGAATTAAATAAGTGATCACCGTGCTAAAAGTGACTCTAGCATGCTAATTACTTCGGTCGCAGCACCGCACACAACAATATGTTTGCTACATCTCGGTGCTCCAAAAGTTCTATGAGGACATTTCCTAGCCGGGTCGATGACCATAGCTATTGAGCCTATGTACGCACACTACCACCATACATGCAGCCACCTGTGTGCCACAAATAGGTTCCGGGAAGATACAGCATGCCCTTACTGGGTGACACTCCACCCATGGGGAAAGAAAATTACATTACTCGTCCTATAGGTTGCAGGAGGTCTTCTCCTGCGCTGGTTGGATGAGAATGGGTCCTTGTCAAAAACGAAGACAGCATAGGAAGACAAACGCAGATTTGGTAAAAATATGGGAAGTCCTTCCGGCAGAGCATGAGACATACGCCGAAGGTACTCCCCATTGTTGCCAGCCCACAAGTCCCTAAGAAGCCTCCAAAGTCCACCCCTGATGCCATTGCGCCACGCCTTATTGAGAACCGCACACTTTAGAACATCATTTTTGCCCAGGAGGAGGAGGCACCTACCAGAAGTAAGCGTAAGATGAAGAGAACGGTAAGCAGCAGAAATACTTCTTCTGCTGGTTCCCATTCTAATGTTGCCCTCAGAATCCCTAATAACCATTCTGGAGCCCTCCTCAATAAAGGGCGCCCCCATGTTGGCAGCGGGAGGGGAGCTTTATGAGCCAAAATAGCAAATATCCCTTGGGGGGCAGGCAAAAGCGATCAATGCTCATAATCAGGTGATAACACATTCCTGAAAATCGGTACAAGTGAAGTGGGTACCACACGCAACATACAAACACGACAGAAGTTCATCCCATATTCCCTGCCACTCAAAATAGCCATAGCAGAGTGGAAAGGCATAGTGGGTGTCATGAGGCTAACTGGGTCAACTCGGGACCATATGCCAGCAACTTCTGTCCTATATGCATCGAGCACTGCCCAGCTCATGACCCTGGAGCAGGCTGCCAAGGACGTCAAGCCAAATTGCCATTGTGAGCAAAATGAACAAAGACCTGCATTCAAAGCGATTTGTAATGCTTCAGTAGCTGTAGCATGCAAGAAGGAAAGGAACACATACATCGCCCGTTTACGAATGCCTTCAATGGCACGAGCAGCAGTTCGAGTGTGCATATTGCACACCACAACATCCCTAACACGAGAAACATCGGGCTCATTTTCATCCCTCGGGCAGAACGGAAGATGAGAAGAGGAGGAGGGAGGTAAAGGTGGAGGAGGTGGACACTGGACCCTGATTCCCAGATGCACATAGTCCTGAACCATGGACAAGTCACTGGGTGGGATTTCCAAGGTGGCAGACTCTTCTGAGGATAGGACAAGACGCCCGTCTAAGAAGTACCCCGTGGAAAAGGGGGTAGGAGCAGCAGGAGGTCTCGAGACATAAGGATCATCCCTAGAGGAATAGGGTGTAGAAGGAGGTGGAACTGCAGCGGGAGGAGGGAAAGCAGGAGGAGCGGGAGAATGAAAAGAAAGATCAAAAGAGTTGTCCACCTGGCGATGAGGGGGAGGAATGACAGGAGGGGAAGGGATAGTGGGGTAGATTGGGAACTTGGAGTCACGCCCAAAGATCGACATCTTGAGTCTTGAGCCCTAATGACTCAGATGTCCACAACATTGTAATGAGAGGGGAGGGATGGGTACATGTCAGGAATGGTATCATCACCAAACATGATCAAAAGTATACGCTATGTCCCTTCTAAATATTAGCATAGCTTTTATCCTGCCAGAGCATTCCCTCGTGAAAGCCATTCTGAACAGGCGGCCCTTGGGACGGTCCCATCCCATGACAAACTCTGTTATGGTTGGAAACCAGGGCCTGGCGAATCGGAGCCAATCCTTGGCAATCGCAAGCATATGTGCACACATGTATCGAAGAACCCCCGGAGAGGAGGTCCTAAGGGCATTGAAGGTGACCGGGTCCTGACTGCCAATGAACACTATCAAAGGACCCCTTCCAATTAACGCAAGAAGTGCAAATGTGCCATAAAGCCAATTCACCATCGACAGCACATGCTGAACACTCACCTGACCAACACTTGGAGAGGTAGGAATACAGATCGCAGTATCCCCATGGTGTTCACTAAGACACCGATGTATGCGTGCCCTGTCATACATCGATATCCTGCCATTGAGACACTCAGTGACAGTGCGCTTGACCCCTTTGGAGCACAGTATGAGGGCTTAGCATTCCCTAACAGAGTGATAATAGCCCAAGCGTCGCACAATACTAACATCTTGCTTGAGCTGGAAATTCCAGGAATGTGTTACTAGGGGCAGTCGCACAGTACCCTCATCCTTCCTGGAGGGAAGTCCCAGCCACCCAAATCACGCATCCTAATGATTTGAACACGAATGTTGGCATCTCTATCATTGGGTTTGAGACGCCTCCAGAAGTTGACTTCCCTAACATTTTCCTCCATAGCAGCCACGATCTCTCTGAAGACACTCCTGCAAGTTCGGCGGAGAGAGCCTGTGGTTCTGCGGTCCCAAGAACCAATGACTCTCAACAAGCGAGCGTTTTCAATGAGCATCATTGTGGCAACCGCACCGTAGTGCCAAAGGACCATTGGCATGACATGGTGCGGGCCCAGTTGGACCAGAGGAACAGGCGGTGGGAGCAGCCTCCACTTGGGGTCAGAATCATGCAAAATTCCGAAGTCAGAAATGAATCTACTCCGCCGAATTTCGTAGTAGATTCTCAACTTCGGCTCAAGAACAACTCTCAGGGCCCGGGCAATCTTAGGCGAGGTTGCTATTAATCCTGAGTAAGCAGGCTTGATAAGTCCAATGGAGTCAATCAGCTCCCAAGTCCATGATTCTACAATAAAAAGCAACAACATTTTGAGCTGGGAGGTATGCACTGCATGACATGTATGTGAGTTTTGAGCATCGGTCACTGTTGATGCGTTATCACCACGTGCATACAGGCATGCCATCAGGCCCTATTCTGAGATCTCTTCTGTGCCTAAGGTCCCATGCAAAGAGTAGCCATACAGCAAACTTTTTGGTAACAGGGACTGAACAAGGCCAATGCCTGTCCCAAGGTTGTTGCCGCCCAAAATCCGGGACATTTGCCCGCCAAACAATTCTCCAGGTCTCATACACCTCAGGGCATGATAAAAGAATCGTCCTGCCCAAAGGTTGGTTCCACCGCGACCGATTATATTCACCCTCAAAGGCTACATGGGCGCGTGAATTCCTTCGAGGGGTGTACATCATCATTCGGCCCCGCACAACGCCATAAAGAGCTGAGGAGGAAACTCTTACAGCGCCCAGCAGGGCAGGGTCACGTGGGCCAATATACAAAACCAGGTTGGACGCAATGGTTTCTGCAAGGGCCACAATACCATTGGACCAAGTGGCTCTCATGAGGATCTCATGAGGCCACAGAGTGTGATTTTGCTCATAAGCAGGTTGTTTATCCTCCACATCTAACAGATGGTGGGGACCATAAAAGTCCCTGTAAAACTTTAGTCTATATCTCATAATTCGCTCAAGATGATAAGCACGCAATTTGCGCGCTATCCGATCCCTGAGTGCTTTGCTCACGGACACAGAGACACAGATGAGATAACAGTAGGCAGGTCTGTCGTACCCTAAGAGTACAACAAACAGCCATGGGTCAAAAACATGAAACCAGTACATGCTTGAGCACCTGGGTGATAACGCTGGTTAATTATGGCACAGCAAAGGCCAGGTGTGGCCTGAACATGATGGCTAGGGAACCTTCGCATTCACGTACCCAGAGCGACTCCCGAAGAGACATAGGGATGGGAAGGTTGCGGGGATCATGCTTCCACAAGGACTGCCTACCGAATATGCGAAGATGCAACCCATTCTCGTGATTGATGGCAAAGGCCATTGCATCCTCCATCATCCGGTAGTAGAGTTGTGGGTTAGAAATGAGGGGGAGCCGCCCTTTGGGTATGTTCCATGCTCGTAAATATGCAGCAAGACCAGGTTGCCAGAAGACCAAGTCTTCTCTCCAGACAGATGCAATCCTGAGGACCTTGTAGGTTGTGTAGCGATAGATCCGCACACACGAGGCCCTCAGAACATCAAATGTTGCTCGGTCATTAGGTCCTATACATACAAGAAGATTCCTGAAGATGCATACTCCCAGGGCCATGGTTCCTTGGACTAGCAAGCATCTCTTCAAGGTAAGAGGCGGGGTAAGCTGATTGAGATCCACTTGCATCTTCTTTGAGAAGGCAAGGTGCCTCCTGTTGTACCATGCAAGCCGGGCTTGCAGGACCAAAGAAAATATGTTCCGCGATCTCATACAAGTTGAGGCTGCTTGACTGTAGCCCGGGACCTTGGGACCCAGTAGTGAGATAAGCAGCCATACATCCACATACTCAAAGAAATTCATGGCTTGAGCAATGACCAATGCTCAAAGTGCGCGCACAAGCATTACTTATTATTCCTAACCCTTCCTAAAACGTGATGTGCACTCTCAGTGCCAGGTTCGATTACCGCATACGGAAGAGGGCCAGGTAACCTGAACGCCGGTCTTCTTCCGCGGTACCTTCTGAATCCCCTTCTCTGAAGGTCAGCATAATGCGGTTGTAGTTTTTCGTCAATGGCGTCCGCATCCTGATTGCTGATGGCGTCACCAGCAAGGATGAGGTTGATTTTGCACACACTTGAGCGGTATCTCAAGTGATTAAGCAATCTCTCTCTGGAGTGGAACATAGGAAGGCACACACAACAATGGGCCACATGCTCAGGGACATAGCAGCGAACGCAGTCCTTAATTTTGTGATGTTTAAACTTGTGCAGGGCAAACTTCTGCTTGCATGGTAAAGTTTTCCCACACAATTCGCAGAAGAAGGCCTTCATAGAGGGGAAAGATAGGTTAGGAGCAGCGGACGGGAGGTCCAAGTTCGCAAATCTAGAGTGAGCAAATGCCTTCACTCTTCTTAGGAAGGCTTCGGGGTCGGCGTGGATGCTCACAGGAGCTTCTTCAAGCGTGCATCCAAAGCCATGCCCAGCTAGAGATAGCCATGCAAGGTCTGATTGAACAGACTTGCCCCATCCTCCAGGCACTCCTGATGTTGCTCTGACCATGTCAAGAAGCATCGGGGGTGCCTTTGAGATTATCCTGGACAGCAGGGACGATCTTGAGGACCTGAGAGTGGAAAGCGGTGACACTAGAGAGTATTCCTGGATAAGGTCAGCATCCGATAGCATATCTTGTCCAGGGTCTAGGGGATTAAAGAAGCTACATGTCGCTTTCCTGTGAGCCGCAACAACGGCCTGGTGGAACTTTCTGTACAAGGTTATGCACAGATTCGGCCACGCGGAGCACTGAAAAGTGCCGCCCGCAAACAAATATGCCTTTACTATAGTCACTTTCTTCTTTGTAGTAAGACAGCGGTTGAGGAAAATTTTATGAAACGTTTTCAACCCTGTCCGGATGTACACTCCCCTTAAGAAGACTTCGTGTTTCAGATCATGTGCAACAGAGACTTGGGTGCCCATGTGTTTATAGACATCCACGAAAAAAAGAGTAGCATGAAGGAGACCATAGCTGAACTTAATTTGATAATCCAGGGCATCCAACTCAAGTTGCGCTTTCCTAGCACTACTGCCCCTCATGCATACAAGGGCATTGGTTTTGCCCATGTCGAAATTAACCTCCAGTCCAAACATGGCATATACAGTTGCGAGAAGTTTAGCAACAGAGACCACTTTACCACAAATGGATGCCGCATCCTTATCAACCACCGGTACCATTACATCATCCACAAATCTTACTTCCCTAAGAACCATGGGAAAAGCAGGATCATCAAAGGCACTGGTAACTCCATAGTGAAGGAGTGCATCATTGGTGGCCTTAAGGACCCTTGCAAAAGCAACTGTGTATACCAAGTCGGCCAGGGACATTCCGGCCATGGTTCCCCTGCGCGTGTGCATGCACCCATTACAACATTCAGTGGAAAACCATGTGTTGTGGAAAAATGCCTCTGCAACTTTGTAGGCAATTTGTGCATGTTTGAATTCATGTGTGTGCACAGCATCTTCCTGCCACGCAGCTTGGGAGATGCATTCTGTGATGGACTGAATATCGCCATCAGAAAAAGCCTGTGCTCTTCAATTGTCGTAACCACATCTCATCTCCTTGACAGTCATCGAAGAGGATGCGTCGGAGGAGACGAGCAAACGCTATGGTCACGTCCACAAAAAGAGCTGCAGCAGAACATTTGTTCTTTTTGCCCAACAAAGAACAACCACACATATATATATGTGCGAAGGCAGTTTCGCCACCATTGAAACCTGACCCGTACTGGGAGCCCCCAACCATGTTCCTGGCCAGGGGTAGTAGCCGATTTCGCACCAAGGAGGCAACATTTTTGCCGGCAACATCACCGAGCATTATGTCCCTGTAATTTGAGCGACCAGACGAGCTACCTTTGTTTTTGTAGAGCTCAGTGAGCACACCCCCTTTCCATTGCAAGGGGGTATGGAGGCGAGCATAGCATTTAATAAGAATGGGGTAATAGAGGGTAGAGAGGATTTTGGGGAATCTTGCGAGCAGAGCCCCTCCAACTCGAGATTCCCCACGCGCTTTGCTAGGGTTATTACGAGCAAAGCGATCGGTCAGGTCAATCAATGTGGGTATAGCACTTAAACTGGCCTGAATTTCAGCCGGAGTGAGGGAGTGTCCATTAACACATGCCCGGTCTAACTTCACTAGATTCTCAAAGTAAGTGAATCTAGCATCAAGTTGCTTTGCAAAGTGAGACCGAAACAGCTGTTTCTCCCTAGGGAGACTGCATGCCGGAAGACCATTGTCATCCAGGACCCGGGAAATCTTTTTGACTCCCCAGCTTGGAAAGCTCTTCACCGTAAATGACTTGAGAGTGGAGAAGAACCTTTTGGTATTGCCAGAATTAAGAGCGTCATCAAGGATGTCAGCTCTCAGATCGGCTTGACCAGCTTTTTCAAGTTTGACATAAGATCTGATGATGCTGGACTCCTCAAAGACAACACGCTTTGAGGTGTGGTACTGTACATACCACTGCCTCTTGCCAAATCCATACGCATTGGTATACGACCATTTGCACCTCCAATACATATTTGCCCAAACAACAAAGACAACAAACATCAAATTTTGGTAACCAAACTTCCTTTGCATACGCTTCATGATGCAGAAATTACGGTTCCTATTGAGGATGTGGTCGAAGCAGAAGTCGGAGATGAAGCCCCGCTTCTTCTTCTCGCCCTCGATCTTAGGATGTGCCACAATAGCAGCATTGAGGACTTGTTCATCCAGCAAATGCAGATGAGACGTGTCCTCGAGGGCATATGGGAAACCGTCCACCAATTTGCAGATGCTCCTCAAGAAAACCGTATCGCATTCAGGAGTCCCAATTTTGAGTCTGTCATAGGGGGAGTTCCGTCTTTTAAAGATCATCCCCTCATTATTTGCAGCACCAAATACTACCTCTGCCCCAATTGGAGTGTGGTCGTTGTCTGAGGTCCCCACTGCGAGCTGCTCACGCAGCCTCACTGACTTTCTGCGTACTGTAACATTCCCAATGCATGAAAATAATCTATGCACTTGTACCCAGACCTATCCTTGTTACGGTAAGTATTGGGTGCTACAGCATAGCTGTCAGTACATGCATCTTCATAAATGGATTCCCACCGCACAAGCAAATCTGCAAGAATGGGGAGTACATCTTTGACATGTGGCTGTACATTTAGTGCACTCCCTACACTTCCTACTTCAACTTCGCTACACTCGACAGGAAACGTGATGTTCCCATCTATCCCGATAAGAACGTGCCCAACAGAGTCCTTAACAGTGCGGATGAGTGATTTGTATTCTTTCCACCACTCGAGGGTTTCAGCGTTCTGGGAGTGTGGAGCGTGGACTGAAACGACCGCAAAGAACACAGGGCCACATCTGACGGCGATGATTAGAAGTCTCGGTCTATCAACCAAGATGGACACACAAGCCTGATCGATTGTAAACTTCTTCTCGCCACAGTATGCAGGGAAGAGAGACATAGAAAACCAAATTTCACAACCATAGTATCCTTTGACACCAGAGGATCTTGCCACAACATACTTTTTGGTGCAACCCCTAGGTTTAACAACAAAAACTCCGGATTTCTTCGCTCTTCCTTCTTGCACACACGCAAGGAAGATTTTGTTCCTCGAGAGGAGAACATGAACTGCTCTCTTCTCAGCATCATCCGCAAGAGATAGGACGTTGTATAGTAAGCAGTGGACAGGCACAAAAACAACATCTTGAGTGTGCACAATATGTCCCTCACTCTTGTCCCCATTGCGTTGAAATGATGTGCAGTCAAGCCGGGCAGCTATAGTGCCTGCATCTATGGCATAGATAATGCCATTCGCACATGCGGGATCTACAAGTTGTTTGCCTGTGCGTGAAGAGCATCCTGACAAAAAAAGGTCCACCGCCTGAATCACGTGTTCAGTGACTGGCGCAGAAGTAAACATTGGCACATGGCCGCCGTTTTTGAGTATATGTGTGCAGATCGAATCTGCATACTCATTGATTGGGTGAGAATCATGTGATTTTACATGTGCAGATACATTGTGCATACGACATACCATTGCACATGCTCGATCAAGCACCAAGTAAAATTTGCTTAAAAGCGGCTGCGATCTAGAAAATCTTGCACCTGCGGCAGTGTTGCCAGCCGCAATATTGTCATACATGTAGTTAACACATGTGCAAGATGGGAGGCGATGAATATTCTGAAGTATGCAAATACGAGCAATGGTCAAGGCATGGGTCTCATTGCTATAGGAACTTGTTGGGGAAGAAATTCCCAAGAATCCCTTGGAGGTTGGATCCAACTCGATCCTCCCTCCCATTGATTCTGCTATTGAAAAACTTCCATTAATTAATTTCACAGCCACAACTAGTGACCAAGAATCGTTGCATAGCGCACTATCATTCTCACTGGGTTGAAATCCCCCATCTGTGTAAAGGGAAACGTCACATACATGTTCATCCAAGTCATATGTGTACGGTACGCAACATAGATTGAAAAACGCTGCTGAGACTTTTTAAATTTTACATCCCTCAAACAGCCCTTTGTAGCTGAACACTTTCCTGCATCTAATTTCGCCAATGATATCGCTACCTTTGCACGACAATTGCGACAGTTGCTCCAAAATACATCTCTCATAATCAGCAATAGACTGATGTTTCTCGCGCAAAGGGAACACATTGATATCTTCAAACTCGGACCTGACCAACACATCATGATCCGCATGCTTTCTAATTGTTGTCGTGACAGGACCCAGGAGCTCTGGGTAGTCTGGGACAACATGGTTAAATTGAATCAGGGAGTCAAGTGACAAAATTAACCCGTGTGGGTTATACCAATCTAAACCACTCAAGTCTGACATTTGAGTGGAAGGGACATCTAAAAGTGCATCGGTGCTGAGCTCTCTTTACATTGCACATATGCGAGTATTAGAATGGTTATCATAACAGTGTACATTTGTGCTGTCAATGCGAGGCATTAACGCACACCCCTAGTTGCGCTGGCCTTTGCCTGCGCGCTCATCCCTTGAGCGATCTAAAGGCCCAGGGCTGTTAACTCCACGTGAAAACCTACTACCACCAGTACTGGCTGTGCTGCCACGAGTGGTCGGGCTGCGAGAAGAGCCAGAATGGCGGGTAGGCGGAGGTGTGGTGGGGCATGCAGCAGGTAGCGGACTAGCATCTACTGCAATTGGCTGTTCGGGAGATCCTACACCGCTGGCATAGATACCAGGACCTGATGGAGGCTGCATACTGTCACCAGCAAAAGACTGCCTCATCAGCTCTGCTTGCTCAGCACGAACTTTTGCATGCTCAGCTGCGTACGGCTTTTGTTTCTCAATCATAGCACGTGCTTCATTAGGATCCATGTCTCCCCACTCCTCTGCTCATATTCGACAGTCGAGGCTTGACTGGCGAATGGCCTCTGGGAAGGGTCAATCTCCTGAGCGAGGGGCGGCAAATCAGGAAGTGGTTCATCTGATGCAGTGCCTGCTCGTCGGGGTTCATGCGGAGGTCCTGCAGCATCTTCAGCATCGGCTATTTTATCATCTGTCTCTCCGGCTGGCGGAGCTCCTTCCCTCGCAACTGGCTTGAGTGTGCCATCAGGCATCATCATCTGGCCATACGGCGCGGCAACAGTGCAACTCCCTGGCATGAATGTTGGCTCAGTATGCGGGGCAGCAATGCCTTGCGTGAGCTCAACATCACCTGCTGCTCGCCGCTCCTTATCGAGCTCCTCCGGTGCCACATCTGCAGACCGCTTTTCACCTCTAGGTGTCCGCGCAGCTGTTGCACTTACCGGGTCTGGCCCTCCCGCAGGAGGCGCATGACCGGGGGAGGCCTGTGGAGAGTGATTCGCACCTTGGCCTGGGAATTCTGGAATCGGCGAGGCAATGTCCTGCTCATTTGGCCCAACAAACCCTGGCAATTGTGCTTCATGGGCAAGGATGCCAACAATCTGCTCCTTGATGTCAACAGGGATATTAAGAGCTGGGCGGCTGACGCTGACAAGCAGCAGATGCTCACCTGGCTACGCGGAGACCACCGCCGGGGTGCCGAGCGAAATCATCGGCACGTCTACAGAGTCCACCAGTGACATGGCAGGCACCTCGTGGGGTTCTTCCACCGTGCCGTTATAATTAGGTGCATGTGGCATTCATGATGTACACAAGTTGCCTCATTGAGAGTTGGTCGCTGAATGCCACAGGCTGCTTCTCGGTTGTGACCCGGGTTGCATCTTGTCGATTCATGTTTCTTGGGAGTGGAGGTTCGTGCAGGCGCTCGCACATTGTGATTGCGGTGGTATCCCGAGTCCATGGAGATTGATTTCAACACAATGGATGTAGCCCCTTCTTTGGCTGTGATCGTCCGTTGGGAGGTCGAAGGCGATGAGTTGAGATTGACTGCAAGCTGCTGCCCCCTAGCTACTGTCGAGCATTCTGTTGTTTGACGCTTCTTGCTTGAACAGGCAAGTGCCATTGAGAGTGTCGTCGTTATCTTTTTTCGACATTGGTCTTTGTATAAGGACCAGCTGAGACCAAAACTTTGGAGCGTACGTTTGTGGGCGCGCCTTCCGCTTACATCGAGGTGTTCCAAAGTCTTGCAGTGAGAGTCCTCAGAAGCTTGGCCGCTTGGCCGTCAGTGGGAGTGCTCAGAAGCTTGGCTCTTTGGCCGTCAGTGGGGGTCCTCAGATGCTTGGCCGCTTGGCCGTCAGTGGGAGCTATCAGAAGGTTTGGCCACATGGCTGTCAGTGGGAGTTCTCAGATGCTTGGCTCTTGTGCCGTCAGTGGGAGTCCTCTGTAGCCGTCAGAGGCAGAACCTAAGGGTGCGCCCGAATACGAGACAGGGCAGGGCGTGTGTCATCGAAGCATCATGGCGCCCTTGCAATTCCTGAGCATGTCTGTTTGTTGGCTGATGGATTCGGCTCCGAGATCTACGATTCAGATTGATGATGGTGCACGCTTCGCACACGATTCCGCTACGTTGGACGGTTTCCGACGGCTCCATGGACATCATTGATCCCATCTATCTTTAATTTGAGAGCGAGCTCTTTGTGAACATCGTGAATGTCTCTGACTTTGTCTACACATTCTTTGGCTGTGACCCTTGGTTTGCTGTGGGCATTGTCGCGTCCGAAGTTCCCGGTTATCTCCGATGGCTGCGACTAGGACGTTCTACTGTATTTTCTCTCTCTCTCACCTCAGAGATATTCTTGATCTTGTCAGTTTCATCAGTACCCAGGAGCAACTTTGCACGCTCATGCTGCAGCCTCATGCGGTGATTAAGGATGACTGTCTTATATGAGCTCATGCGAATCAATACCGCATTTGCTTCAGCTTCAACTTTGAGAGCATCGTCAAGCATCGTCAGGCACTCATTGATTGAATCACTTATCGATAAAAACTGAGGAACCACCGGTGGCTTGAGGCACTCTCCATATGCTTGGATAACCTTCGGCATGGACTTGTCCGCAATGATGTCAATCATCTCCCTGCATGTGACTGTTGCAAGCTGCTCAGGTTTAGCAAAAAACGGCGCACCATCTTCATTGAGCGGTATCACACTGTACCCATTCTGCTCTTTGCCATTGTACGGATCAGTAGTCGGTGCTACATTGATACTGTCAACAATCGTCACATAGGACATGTGGAGCTGGTGTTTCGGGTTGACGTATTTGAACGGAGTTCCTCCTCTAACCACAATGGACCCTTGATCCCTTAAGAATCCACCAGTGCTCCCATCAGGCCTCCCCGGGGGAGGCAGGTTAAGATACGGTGGAAGTGACACTACCTTTGCCATCTTCTGGAGCTTCGCCAACCATGGAGGAGTGAACCCAATCTTTTCGATGAGGTACTTGCCACTGTTCGGCTTGTCACCAAAGCCTGGATGTCCTGGATGTACGCACAACTGGACGAACCAGTCAGGCGGGTTCTTAATGTCAACAAAGTTAGTCTCTTTCACAGCTTTGATCCATGGGAATCGCTTCTCATCTGCAGCAAGCTGCTGCGCATCATCTTCTGACCTCTCTACTGCGTGAGGGAGCTGCATGGCTTGCTCCTTGTGTCTCCAGTAATCAGCAGCAGAACGTGCGAATCCGCCATTCTGAGGCGACATCCTTTGCTGTCCTTGGAACGGATTGAACTTGGGTGTCTCTGCAACTCCACCATAGTCATCATGTGTGACTGCTGGCATCATCTCATCAGGCACCTCCTGAGTGTTTGCAAATGTGCCCTCATCCACAGTCGTAAGATTGCCCTTTGGTGCAGCACCAGTCCTGAATGGGCTTGGTGACCTGTGAGGCCTTACTGCATTACCAAACTGGACACCTCCTGTATCCGGTTTTCCGACTGGCACAAAGGGAGAGGGGCTTGGCGACCTACTTCCACTGCCATCATCATCGACATGTTTCTCCCTGTGGCCACTCGGTCCACTACCATTCACACTTTGACGCTGCTGTTGGAGGTCAAGGTCACAATTGCCACATCTCTGGAAGTATGAGCGGACAGTATGTCCACAGTTTGGGCACTTGAACTTCTCAAACTCACGCCGTTGTCTTTGAGGAACCTCTTCAACAGGTGATCGGTCGCCATACACCTGAGTGTAGTCATCAGCAGGAACCTCCCAGGGCATGCATCCAAATCGGTCAAAGTGATCCTTGATCTCATCAGCACTCATCGACTTCCACCATCCATCAGCGTCAACATGGATCCCATTCTGTCCATCATCTTGATGTCCATTGCATTGACCTCTTGGGCGCCCTTTGCTTTTGGACCGAGATGGTGTCCGCTTGCCTTGGCGCCATGGTGGCGTAGAGTTGCCATTGGACGCGCCAGTCCCATGTGGTGCTGGTGGTGGAGTGGGCGGAACCTTACCATCAGGTGCTCACCCTTGACCTCCAGCCCTGAGTCCTGGTCCTCTGAACGGCAAGTTCTGAGGAAGCTGCTGAGGCTGTTGCATCCCATAGTTCTGTGGCGGGAGAAACATTGTGGCACCATTCTGCTGATGCTGCGGCGGCATCTGCATGGGGGGCACCATCTGGGGAGGAACACCATGATGTTGCCCCTGTAGTGGCACCTGCATCGGTGGCCTCATCTGAGGTGGCGCTGCATTCTGGTGGCCTTGATACGGACCTCCAAGCATCCCACTCGCCATCACTGCACGCTCATCATATGTCATCTGGCTCTGACCTGCGTGAAAAGGATTGTTGGTTCTCACAGGTCCCTTAGCCTCCATCCTAGGCGTGGCCATATCGTACTGCATTGGCCCGGAGGCCATA
>JACLAC010024784.1_pt1 | contig 18111 bp, 8 predicted proteins | sample 8027881 | NCBI WGS metagenome assembly JACLAC01 (sample SAMN15725517, study PRJNA655200) | protist metagenome | isolation source: fluorescence activated cell sorting (FACS) single amplified genomes of... | place: Spain: Blaines Bay Microbial Observatory, Mediterranean Sea | collected 2016-01-19 | reverse complement strand
GAAAGAAATAATTTAAAAAAAAATCGTACTAAATAATGTACGCTATATTTAGTCGTACTAAACTATAAGAACCAATTTCATTCTCTTTTTTCTTTTCTTCATTTTTTTCATTTTTGTTGCTCTTTTGTTGTTCTCTTGGTTAACAAATGATGGTTGGTTGGATGAAAGAATGACTGATACGAATATATAAGAAGAAGATAGAGAACACCGCGGTGGTCCCTGTACCCTGTTTAATACCTCTTCTACATTCCATTTAGTACTACTTATCTTACTGGTGGTGGTTTGGATATTATTATTTAATTTTATACCGTAGTACCAAGTAGTAGTAGTAGAAGAACAACCAACAAAGGAATTTCCGATATATAATATTATTTTATCTATAAAATATAAGAAATGTAACTTTAAATGTATTATGTTATGCCACTCATGTGATTGTTTCGATAGTTCATGGTTTTATGAGAGAGTGGACGAGGATGAATTTTCTCGGCAGATTTTTCTTTACTTCACGCACTCTTCTCTCTTGAAATTCATATACACGCAAAAAGAAAGGAGCAAGTTGTTCGGTTGGAGTGTGTGTGTGGAACGAAATCACTTGGATCGATTATTATGCTTTTGACAAAGGCGGAGAGGCGAAGGAAGCACGCCTTGAACACTATCGTGTTCGAGGATGCGTCTATCGATGACATGGAGTGGAATAACGCCCCGGCATCCTTGCAATGGCAAAGCATCAAGCAATCGGACGTGGAGGCGAAAAAGGACACTCTGGTGGAAACACTTTCCCTCGACCCTTGGATCGACGGGGCGTTCGCGTTTAACGGGACTGTGTACTTTGTGCACCAGGCTACGGTAGTGGGCGGGCCGCACGGGTCTGCACTCATGAGTGCCCTGTTCCAGGCAAATGCGTTTGGGAAAGATTTGATCGTTAACGGTGGTGCCCACCAACCGATACGGTGCCTTGACTTGGAGGCCCTGTTGCCCGAGCTGCCCCCACCACACTCGTTCGAGCTGGCGCTGAACTACATGTACAAGAATGGGTCGGCAGACCTTGTTGTCGTGGAGAAAATTCCATCGATATTGGTAACAGCCCATATTTTACGGATGAAGGAGCTGTTTAGAGTTACGAAATCGTTGTTTGAGACGACCGTGAAGGGGTCCGTGCTGAAGCCTACCGTGGATAGCATTATCTACGACCTAAAATTGCTCCCAGATCGGCAATCCACCAAAGCAATTACGGACGCCATTCGTTTGATGTGCGACAACGCGCAGACGGTGTCTTCGAGCCATGCGGAGCGCACAAAACGGAAAAAACGAATGAGTGTAGTAATCTCCAGACTAGCAAAAGAAAAAATGGAAATAAAAAAAACGAGTCCCCAGCGCACCTCGCACTCTCCCAGGTTCCGAACAAGCCCCGTCAGTGTAAAAGACAGCGAAGAGTCAGCAGACGAAAGTTACTTGAAAGTGGAAAACTATCTGGGAGACAAAGCAAGCGTTGGGGAAGGGTTGCAGGCGGGGCGCAAGGCGACCAACAGGAGGGCCACGATAGATTTTAATAGTATTTCTGCCACCGAAAGGGAAGGCATAGACCCTTGGGAATCCCATTTCAGCGAAGAGCACGATCGGTACTATTTGCACAATACCATTACAGGAGAGACAAAGTGGGCGCCCGAATGAATCTGAAGAGGATAATAGTGTGTCCGTCCGTTTCTAATTTTCTATTCATTTTAAATATCTCTAATATCTCGCTGATTTTTTTACAAAAATCCAATTTCTACCACCCACGGATGTCGCGCGTGCGAATAGTTCAAAAGAACGGGTCAAGAGTCAAAACTTAAGCGGAAGATTTACACAACATGTCGGACAATGGGCGCGACGCTGCCATCTTCGTTGTCCTCATTTTTCAGCTCACTTTCGTATGATATTTTTGATAAATTTTTAAATTTTACTCCAGCCAAAAAATGTTTTTTTAAAAATACATATTATACACGAACGTATGAAGTTAACCCCTCTATGAAGACGGACAGCACGGCGGCCGCGTTAGGGCTGCTTGGCTAACTGAGTTTGTATATGGACAGGTTTATGGTGGCAATTGCACTCCAAGAAATCCGGTTTCGCATCAAGAATATCAGACCCTGGTTCGGGTTCTTTCTGCTCAACCTTGGCCATTTCACCATTTTCGTTTTCCTCGTACGCTTCTACAAACTCAAACTCTTCAAAAAAACTGTTCAGCGGCGCAGGTTCAAGGCGTGCTTTCGTCATGGAGCACGCACAGTTGTACGACTTTAAGGGCAGCCTCATGCCATCCGGATCTTCCCGAGTGTTCAACGTCGCTGGTGCGATCCCACTATTTATTTCTACAAAACTATAAAACTGCCCCTCAATGTTCTTTAACAAAGGCTGGTCGTTTGGGACCAGGCGGACTCCGCTGGCGACAAACATGCAGCAGTTTACGGCCAAGCCCAAGACCAACCGTTTAGTTCTCACCAGCAGTCTACGTTTAGTATTTACCATACTGCATACGCACAGAAAAAAACCCTTCTCTTTTAATTCAAAAGTGTGACTAAGCTATGATTCCGTTCTTTCTTAGTTTCGTATGCACAAATAAATTGTATATCTTATCTTAGTTGTACATTTCTCCATTTTTTCCTTTTAATTTATTTTAGTTATTATTTATAATAATAAAAAAAAAAATGATGATGATGATGATGATGAACGAAGAAGAAGAAGCAGAAGAAGTAATAAAATAATAGCTAATAAAAAAAAGAAGAAAGAACACATACAGACCAACCTCCTCCTTCTTGTTGTTGCTTGATGACTCCTCCTCCTCTACCCTCTACTCTATTTATTTTATACTTCTCCCTCCTTCTTCCTCCCACCCTATCGAGACCGGTATTACATTGTACGAGGTACGTACAATACGAACCTCCGCACCTCCGCTTTCTCTCTTCTTTCTATTAAAAAACAAAAACATATAAATAGTGAAGGAAACATATCTTATACTGTATCGTTCTATTTCTTAAAATTAAAATCATTATTCTTGATAGTTGAAGTTATTATTTATTATAGTCTATTATTTAAAAAGGGGGAGGCCGAGCGAGTTGAGTTGAGTACGCTCGTAATGTGACAATACACTACCGTACTACAAACAATAATCATCCTGATGTCCTCGTATTATAAATAATAATAGGACTAATAATAATAATAATAAAAAATTGTAGTAAAGTATTATAAATAGTGGAGTTACTACGAGGAAATTAATCAACAACTGGTTGAGTTCTTCTTCCTGTGGTCTGCTCTCTGTCTGTACGAAAAACCGGTACTATACAATCAACTATTTTCTTTGAATAGGATAAGAATACATAATATGTGTAGAGATAAACACTAAATGAAAAGAAGAAATAGAACAGAAGACTTTCAACATTTTACTCAAGTATAACCAGTTACGATAGCGTAGTCAGAAACACCCACATACAGAGAGAGCCGCGATTTGTTCTTCTTGGTTTAACCGCACTTTTAGTTTGGAGAAGAATGCTCGCGAAGCAAAAGTGCGAGCTTTTTGATGCGTTGGGCTGGACGTTGCAGTGCTTGCTTGGGGTTGTTGGTTTGTTGATTTTGGTCCTCAAATGGCGGCTCGAAGGGCCTGACAGGCGCCCGTTGTTTACGTTTGCACTAGATTTTACAAAACAGGTGACGTACTCTCTTGTAATCCACGCTTTGAACCTTATGTACGCGTCGACTATGGGAGGCTACGTGCGGAAGCAAGACGGCCCGTGCACTTGGTATGGTATGGTGCAAGTGCTGGGCGTCACGCTAGGACTTGGGATCACGTTTTGTATTTTGAAACTTGGGGTGTACCTTCGCATCAGTGGGGTCAAAGATAGCGGGAACTATGGCCCAAACAAAAAGAAACCAGAGATGGACACGTACTGCATTCAACTTTGGGTGTGGGTCGCTATTGTCACGGTGCAGCGACTGTCCCTTTTTGGGTTGATGTATATATTTCGAAGTTCGCTTGGAAAAGTAGGAAATTTGGTGTTTGGGCCGTTGAAAAGCGATGGGAGAACAATGGCGTTGGTTGTTATGAGCGTGATACCTTTTATGACGTCTTTTATTGAGTTTTGGATCCAAGATGACCTTTTGATGGCGGCTGTCACGGATAGTCCCAGTGAGAAAGCGCTGCACCTGGAAGAGACTGCTGATCTTTTGTCAGAAACGCGAGGCGCGGAAAATGCGACATCCTACGGCAAAGATTTGTAAAGAATTACGTGTAAACAAGATAATGTTCGTAAGATAAAAAAAAAACAAGTTAGGTCGTCACACCGTCGTATATATAACCCTCTCTTTAACCCTATAACCATATCATTTTGCAGAAAATGCAGTCCTTTCTTATTTACAGGACATAGCACTATTAACCCTATTGCTAACCAAATGAAATGTAAGAAAATGCAGTACATAAGGGTTCTCTGGTTACATTGCGTAGCATAGTATATATATAACCCTATCTTTAACTCTCTCTCTACCCCAGAGTTCATTGTTTTTTTTTCTTCAGGAGTTTAGTTTTCTTCTGAGGACGAAACGAGGAGAACTGGTGGGGTCACTACCGTTACCAGTACCTGGGTACCGGTACTAGAGCTTCTTCCTCCTCCAATATATATGTTTTTTATTTTTTAATAATTACTTGAATATATAATAGCGAATTTTCTTGTTCTTAGATATTATTAACCTCTTAAAATTTCCCAATTCATCCTTCCTTGCAAATGTATTCACCGAATCGCCCCTAACCCCTTACTTGAACGTACTTCCTTACGCCACTTTGTTCAATGCGCCTTCCAGGAGAGGCACATACGTTGGAGATAGATGCGTGCCATCTAACTCGTACTTTTTCTGCAACATTCCGTTGTAGAGCAGATCATCTGCAAATTCTAACCACTTCATGTCGTCTCTGGCCTTGACGCGCTTCCTCAATATTTTGTTAAATCGTAACACCATCGCCCGAGTCTCGTTCAGAACTGGTATTACTGGGTGAATGAAAGCGCGCAGCTTTCGTTGCTTGATTAACGATTCTAACCTTGCCATGTATATACCAATAACGTGTTCAATGCCTTCGTTCACGTCTTTGTACCTATCTTTCTCTCGCCGCTCGCTATCCATCTTCAACTTGCCCTTTAAGAATTTAATTTTCCTTCTTAACTTTCTCATTTTCTTTTTTTTCCCTCCCAAATCGTTCTCCACTTCCAACCGTCTCTCCTCTTCTGCAAACGCGTTGTACCCAATCGTACACGAACTTCCCGAAGATGAACTTTTCACCGGACTACTAAGTGTCTTCGTTACTTCGTATCTACCCTTTGGTCTTTTAAACGATCGGCGTGGTCGCTCCAACTGCTTCGTGCGCTTCTGTATCGTCTTTATTTTATTGTACACATTACTGGAGTGAAATGACAAACGTTTTAAAGCCGTCACTTTCTTTCGTTTTGCTTCGCATATGTTTGCAATCTCTTTGCTGGCCCTAAAAGAGCCTGATAGATCGACTATAAAATCCCTCCACATCGGCCAGAACCGTTTCCCGAGAAAATGCCTGTGCCGATGCCACCAGCCCCTGAATGTGCACTGTATTTTTGCTGCCATCATTGCCCGATGCGACGCTTCGCGCAATTGCCTTTGACGCGCCAGGGTATACACCCTTGCAATATAACCTCTGGCAATTGCCTGGATTTGCACTGCAACATCATTTTCAAGCTGTCTAATCTCTCGGACCATTGCAACATATTTACGAGCCCGCTCCACTCCGAAAAAGAACAATTGTATTGTTTGAGCTGCTTTGAAGCGTATTCGCTTAAACCTCAGCCGAAACAGAAACCACCTAATGTTCTTTTGCAAGAGGAGCGCAGCTGCTCGGCGGCTTTCTCGCCTGGCCTTTAAGAACTTCAAAATCGCTCTTGCTTTTCGTCGTCGTCTATAAAATCGTTGTACAACCGTAGCAAAGGCGTTTCTGCGTTCTTTTATTCGTATGCTGCGCAATGTGTCCAATATAGAAAAACCGCTCGCACGAAAGAACCCGAGCAATATATTGGAAACCAAATGTTTCACCATGTCCGTGTTCGCAGCATGGATTGCACGGTACCGGTGGCCACGAAATCTTGCCTGGATTTTTACACAGGACCCCCGCATGTTTTCAATTTCCGCCCGCGCTAGCTTTCCTCTAATTCTGGCCTGAATGACCTTCGACGACCTATCCTCCAACAACTGTTTTGAAATCAACTTTTCCTTGTAAACTTTCCGCGCTTGTCTTATTCTGATTGCGCACTGCAGTCGGGTTGCCTTGTCGTCCATTAAATCAAGCGGAAACAGTATCCATTTTAGCCCCTGTGTCGTTTTGGCAGACAGCACCAGACGTCTCTGCTTCGGGTTGGGAACGTACTCTTCATGGTGCCATGGTACAGGCAACAATAGATCTCGTAAAGCCCTCTTGGGAAGTTTTGGAACTTTCATCCGCGGTGGGGGCTTGCTCTTTTTCTCCCGAAAACGCTGAACGGAAAAACAGAATTGTTCAAAGGACAGTTTTTCCAAAAGCAGCCCGTTTGATGTACTGTCAATTTCCGACATAAGGTCTCGTGCGTCCGGCACGGATATATTTTCTATGCCAATCATTTCGTATAGATTACAAAACGACTGCGCATCCACGCGTTTGGCGAGTTTTCTCCCCTTTACCGGCAGCATTTGGTGGGTGAAAACATGGTATAAATCCACAAGACGTTCATGGGTGAAGGCAATTTTAATATTTTTCTTCAAGGCAGCTATTTCTGCCTGGGCATTCTCTCTCACAGTATTTATCGAGTCGTTCTTTTTCACGCCCTGGTTCTTTGCACGAGTTTTTTTTCGCTCTTTCTTCTCTTTCTTGCCCTTATCTTTTTTCTCCAGTTTCTCTGCATGGTTCCCTGTTGTTCGTTTCTCCTTCTTCGGCTTCCTTCTGTTTCCTTTGGGTGTTTTAGCGCCCTTTTCCTTTTTGGATTTCTTCTTCGACGAGTTCTTTCCATCAGTTGGGTTGCCGTTCCCCGATTCCATCATGTGTATCAATTCGTTAAACTCCTGAAAGCTAATGTCTCCGCTCCCGTCCGTGTCGATATCGTTCAGCAAGGATTGGCAGTCGCTGCGGCTCATGCCAAAGCCGAGTTGCAAAAACATTTCTTTCAGTTCTACAATACCAATGCTACCGCCACCGTCGTCGTCAAACTGTAAAAAAAGATCTGCCCGTACGAGCAAATCAGCCGTCGATACGCTTTTCACTATGGAATCGGGCAAGGCATCGATCAATTCGTCGGGGGAAATCGTTTTGTGTTTTGTTTTGGGGGCTAGGAGTTCACTCAGATCTCCATGCATGACTGTACCGACTAAAGTAACAAACTCTTCGAAGCATATCTCCCCATTCTTGTCTTCGTCAATATCATTTATTAATGCCCTGCAGTCCGATTTCGAAAAGCTGCTAAACCCAAGTCCCTTGAGCATAAGCTTCAATTCCCCGGCGCCGATGCTCTCACTCCCATCATCATCAAAATGCAGAAACAGGTCCAAATAACTTTGCAACTCTTCTTGTTTGAATTGTTGTTTTGTTTCGTCCGACAGAGTTTCTAGCAGGCTTGTGCAAATCTTCTTTTCGTCTCGGTCCGAACCGTCTTGGATCATGATCAGCAGGTGGATAAATTCATCAAAGTCGACTTGCCCACTATTGTCAGCGTCTAGCTCGCGAATTAACTTTGTGCAATCGGAGCTGCTCATATCTTGAAAATCCAGCTCTTCTAACATTTGCAGCAACTCGTCTGAACCAATAGTCCCGCTACCGTCGGTATCATATTTTCGAAATAGTGAAAGGTACACCGCGAGCTCATTCCGATCAAACACGGACGTTATCGATGAAGGCAAAGAAGCCAAAAGCCTTTCGTCAGGAACATTGTCATTTGACATTTTTATGACGACAGTGGTGGATTAGGATGCCATGACGTCGATCCTCACACCTCAAAGCAGATAGAAAAGAGCCAATGTATACCTGCCCCACGCTCGTTTTTTCAGAATTGTAGCCGAGACAGAAATCGCGTTCTAATTCAAAAAGGCCATCCCCAATTCAATAATCACACTTTCTAAATGTCAATATAATTAATTATATTTTTTTATAATATATATTATAACAAAAAAAAAACAAACAAACAACAAACAACACTTTTTTCTAACGGAAAAAATGAAGGCAAAGGATGTTGTGTCCATGTATTTATTAAAATCAAGAAAATTGGCTGTTATTTTTTAAGTATAAATAATATATAGATTAATTAAATTAAATAATAATAATAATAAAATATAATTATAATTATTTTGACGACCAGCAGCAGCGGCGGAGACTTTACACTCTCCTCTCCTCTCTCTCCTCTATTTTTTTGTTTTTGTTTTTGTTATATTTAGATAATACTACCCCAGGGGATATTGTTTGTACGGCCGGTAATAATACTGAGCAAGAGCGTATTAACGGCAGATTCAAGAAAACAGAATATCTCCAGGAGATTATTCAGATATATGCATTCAATTTCCTCGTCAATAGGAAAATATAGCCCATATGGAAGTATTGCGATAGTCTTCCGACGAACTTAAATCATCAGCTTCTGGGGTAACCTTTTCCTTGATCGCGGCGATGTCTTTGGAGAGCTGGGCAATGTCTTCGGCGCCCCCCTCCAGCCACATTATGCCCCTCTCGGCCCCAACTTTCTGCGACGATTGGTGCGTGTGCGAAATATAGTAATGATAGAATTTCCATACCATTATTGCCAGAATAAATGCAACGAACACATCAACCGTGTAATGAAAATGTGTCGCAATAATAAGATAGTACTCGACACATGCGCCGACCCAGGCCAGCAGTTTGGACGGAGTCAAACGGGTGGTTGCCTGAAATGCTCGAACTCGCTTTGAATAACGTCTGCTTTTCATGTGCATCCCACAACAGCAAATTTTACGAAAGCACGTTCTCACCCATCTCGGAAAGAGGTGTCCGTTCATCAAGGGCACGACGTGGTTGTACTGGTGCCACACGAGCGCCAGCAATGTCGTGTTGGCCGTGTGGCCACTGAAGAAAACGTCTGCGCACGTCGAGGCCTGGCCCAACATGACGTACAATCCTCCGCTAAGCGGGTGGTCAAGAAGCCCCTCGTCCCAGCCCTTTCGTTCGCACTCGTAAAACGGGTTTGGCAGTAATGTGATGACAATTGTGGACCCCCGAAAAAAGAATATAACGCCCACGCAAAATACCAGGCGTCGAAGTATGGTGAGCCGCATTGGAGTAAGTGCAAACCTGATGGCAGTGACGCCGCAGTAAATTTTTAACCAGCTGTCAGCAATCGTGTCAGACAGTTTAGGAATCCAAGTGAAGAACAAGTCCGGGAGCTTTTTCACCGACGTCAATTGCTTGTACGGGGCTTCCCTGCTTTTATAGGGCAGAGTTATGTTTCCTGCCAGTTCCCGGTCTGCCATGTGTTGGGCAACAACTTGCATGCAGCAGTTGTAGTACACGCATATGGCGCTAAAGAGGAAGGTCGCGGCGAGCGCGCGGACTCTCCGGTCGTAAAATGCGGACCGACACCATTGGTTCAGCGAAAATTCCGCACTGGTATGGAAACAATCCAATGGATCCTTTTGCGCTCCCAGCAAGTTCAAGTCCTTGCCTTTGTATCGTTTAATCAGTTTGTTCCGGATCCTGGCCTGCGATGGCAGGCAGGGGGCTAGGCAGAGCCGGGCCCCGTTGCAATAGAAGACTCCGCACATCGGCCGCCCGACCAGCGGGTGGGCCTCTGCGTTGTAATTCATTTCAACAACGAGCGAGTCTTCAAATTTGCCATCTTTATCAAATCCTTGTTTGTAACGATCCTCTTCGCCTTGTATGATCGTGTTGTACGTTGACGACACGGGAACGTTGTCTGATTTTAAAAACTCTTCAACATTTTCCCTGAAAGGAAGCTGGTTCTTGTGACCGTCCAACAGAGGCGTTCCCAACCGGTTGGAGCTTTGTGCTACGTCCATTTTACGAAAACAGTGGCTTCTTCGTCCGTGAACAGTAGGATTTCTTCGCTTTTGTTACACCATTAAACGAAAATATTGCACTACTTAATAAAGTCCAATTTAAGCAGATTCAATGCGTTTCTCGTGTAAAAACATTTCCCACACGAAAACTTGGAAGAATTATATTTATATATAGTGTCTTCTATTAATTTTAGTTGTTCGCTGACTGACTATTATCTATACCTATTTTAGTCCTACTAATAAATAATACAACCACTATATGTATATGTTGGCGGCGGTGGTGTGTCGTCGTGGTTATAATACAAATATTAGTTGGAGAGGTGGAGGAGGGAGACGAACAAAGATCGTGTGGATATACGTTACACAGCATTAGTCCAAATTGACTGAAAAGATATTTATTGTCATCGAAATATTATGATGATGTTAATACTCGTAGATCGTAGATCGTAGATCTAGTAGCAGAAAGCAAAATCTAAACACAACATCAACTACTTCTATGCTGTGTTGATGTAGTATTTGGAGATATGATAATAATAATAATAACGAGTACAGCTACTACTACCAACCAGCAGTATTACAGTAATAATACCAGTAGTAGAATAAATAATAAATAAAATAAATAGTCTAAGATACAACAGTAATACTGTACCAAAATAAAAATATAAATAATAATAATATTTTTTAATATAATATTATTCCCGTGGATTAGAAGAAGACGACGACGAAGACGATGATGACTATAATAAAAAAAAAAAATAATAATAAAATAATATAATAATAAAATATATAAAAAAAAAAGTAGTAGACTATAATAGTAATAATAATAATAAATTTTTTTATTGAATTGGTATTGTTGCCTCCCATGATAAATTTTAAAATAGATTGATTTATAAAGTTGTGGGACAATGTGCGAACGAGGAAGAAAAAGAACATGATTGTGATTGGAAATAAGGTACGAATATATACCCGTTTGGGAGTACATGGCGATTAATATACTACGCTATATTCCGTATCATGTTGAAAGTGTACGTCCATTACCTTGGAAGTGTTGAAGGCACGGAAGAGGTTGCTACAGTTGTCAAATGTTCGGAAGACGCTGTCAAATCTTGGACTGAAGTGGACCTGAGAGAAGAGTTTGTTGCAAAATACAACAAGAGGATGAAGAAGATGAAGAAGACTGGTCGCTTGGATCCGGGCTGTATTGTCTTAAAGTTTGAATCTGGGGAGAAATTTAGTAAGAGAAAAAATCCACCGTCTGTCAGTGAATTGCAAAGCGGCGCGGACTTGTATGCACACGACGCAAAAAAACAAATGCCCAAAACGAAGAAACGTGCGGAAGACCCACCAAAATCTAGCAGTAAAGCGAAATTGAAACCGGTGGCGCCAACTAGTTCCCAGTCGGGGGGTGCTGCAAGCAAAGCGCTGAATAGTCGGGCAAAGACTGCCCTTGGGAAGGGTAGCCTGCGTACCGCCAGGTTGCTGTACGAGCAAGTTTTGGCGAAGGATGGCAACAATTTGACTGCGGGTTTGGGGGCAGCCCGAATATACCTAAAGAACAAAAGGTTTCAGAGTGCAATTGGTGTGCTGATGCCGGACCCTGCAAATCTAAAGGGGTGGGCCACCCACCCTGAGATCCTTGAACTTTTAGGCGATGCATTTCTAGGGTTGAAAAAGTACAACGAGGCACTTAAATCCTTTGACACTGCGCTGGGCGTAGCCCTGCGAAGCACCAAACAGCCGAATACCCTCCCCGCGGCAGCGAAGCGGTTTTCAAAGCAAGCCTTGGCCCTAAAAGTCAAGCTTGCCACTGTGCTCTACAATACTTCCGAGCAGGATGCTGCCATACAAGTCTTACAAAACACGTTTCAAGAAACTGAAGAGTACGTGCCAGCGCTGCAGGCCTACGCCACAGCCGCGAATGATCGTGGGAAAAAAGCAGACGCGATTCAGATATTGCTGAAAGCGATCGTTCTGGAGCCTAAAAACAAGGAGGTGAAGGAAGCATTGACCGACATGGTGAGGGACGCCGTAGGGATACAGTGTTTGTTGGACACGTTCCAAATAGAAGAGGGGGAAGGCGTGGCTTCCGCCCTGGCATTCTTGGCTACGGTTGTAAAAGACTTTGGGGCAGTCGACAAGTCCATCCTGCTGTACGAAAAGACGGTCCAGGTAGCCCCAGACCACCCAAGTTACAACCTGAACTTAATGCACGTTCATGAAATTTTGACAGATTACACAAGCGCCTTGGGCACCGCCAAACGATTTCTGCTGCGCAAAACTGCAAAAAGCGGTGTTCGCGGGATCACAAACTCGTTGGTCCTGGAGCTGCTTGAGGGAAAAGTAAAGATACCAGCAGAAGTACAATGGCATGAAGGGTCCGATTCGCACGCCACCGTGCTCGGTGACGGTTTGCCCCCCATTGGTACAGTCGGGTTTCCCAAAGGGCCGTTGGGGCCGAATGAATTAGACCACTTGGCAATCTACTTTACGATAGTGAAGATTTTGTTTGTAATGGGCGACCTTGATAACTTAGCTGCCCTGATTCACATCATTGAGCCGGTACGGCGTCTTCAAGAGCTACACACAACGACAATCCGAAACGAGCATGCATATTATTGTTGCATTGCACAACTAATGGCAGGCGAGTCTAGACCGACTTCGACGAGCAAGAACGCGTGCCGCCCGCTGTACATTTGCGGCGATAGCCATACTTTACCACTATCGTGGCGCGAAATTACCGTTCACGGCACAGCCCGTTCGTTAACTCCCGCGCTTGCAACCGGGGTCAAAGCATGGCACTTGCGCCCGGAAAGCAAATTTTACCCAAAAGTAAACTTTGATGTTGTAACGGCCAAGATACCTAAAGAATCGGACGTCGTCTTCGTGTTTTGTGAGATTGACTGCCGGGAAGGCATTCTGGTCGCGGTGGAGAAAGATAGGTACAAAGACGTGAACGAAGGCATTGAACACGTTATTGGTATATACATGGCAAGGTTAGAATCGTTAATCAAGCAACGAAAGCTGCGCGCTTTCATTCACCCAGTAATACCAGTTCTGAACGAGACTCGGGCGATGGTGTTACGATTTAACAAAATATTGAGGAAGCGCGTCAAGGCCAGAGACGACATGAAGTGGTTAGAATTTGCAGATGATCTGCTCTACAACGGAATGTTGCAGAAAAAGTACGAGTTAGATGGCACGCATCTATCTCCAACGTATGTGCCTCTCCTGGAAGGCGCATTGAACAAAGTGGCGTAAGGAAGTACGTTCAAGTAAGGGGTTAGGGGCGATTCGGTGAATACATTTGCAAGGAAGGATGAATTGGGAAATTTTAAGAGGTTAATAATATCTAAGAACAAGAAAATTCGCTATTATATATTCAAGTAATTATTAAAAAATAAAAAACATATATATTGGAGGAGGAAGAAGCTCTAGTACCGGTACCCAGGTACTGGTAACGGTAGTGACCCCACCAGTTCTCCTCGTTTCGTCCTCAGAAGAAAACTAAACTCCTGAAGAAAAAAAAACAATGAACTCTGGGGTAGAGAGAGAGTTAAAGATAGGGTTATATATATACTATGCTACGCAATGTAACCAGAGAACCCTTATGTACTGCATTTTCTTACATTTCATTTGGTTAGCAATAGGGTTAATAGTGCTATGTCCTGTAAATAAGAAAGGACTGCATTTTCTGCAAAATGATATGGTTATAGGGTTAAAGAGAGGGTTATATATACGACGGTGTGACGACCTAACTTGTTTTTTTTTTATCTTACGAACATTATCTTGTTTACACGTAATTCTTTACAAATCTTTGCCGTAGGATGTCGCATTTTCCGCGCCTCGCGTTTCTGACAAAAGATCAGCAGTCTCTTCCAGGTGCAGCGCTTTCTCACTGGGACTATCCGTGACAGCCGCCATCAAAAGGTCATCTTGGATCCAAAACTCAATAAAAGACGTCATAAAAGGTATCACGCTCATAACAACCAACGCCATTGTTCTCCCATCGCTTTTCAACGGCCCAAACACCAAATTTCCTACTTTTCCAAGCGAACTTCGAAATATATACATCAACCCAAAAAGGGACAGTCGCTGCACCGTGACAATAGCGACCCACACCCAAAGTTGAATGCAGTACGTGTCCATCTCTGGTTTCTTTTTGTTTGGGCCATAGTTCCCGCTATCTTTGACCCCACTGATGCGAAGGTACACCCCAAGTTTCAAAATACAAAACGTGATCCCAAGTCCTAGCGTGACGCCCAGCACTTGCACCATACCATACCAAGTGCACGGGCCGTCTTGCTTCCGCACGTAGCCTCCCATAGTCGACGCGTACATAAGGTTCAAAGCGTGGATTACAAGAGAGTACGTCACCTGTTTTGTAAAATCTAGTGCAAACGTAAACAACGGGCGCCTGTCAGGCCCTTCGAGCCGCCATTTGAGGACCAAAATCAACAAACCAACAACCCCAAGCAAGCACTGCAACGTCCAGCCCAACGCATCAAAAAGCTCGCACTTTTGCTTCGCGAGCATTCTTCTCCAAACTAAAAGTGCGGTTAAACCAAGAAGAACAAATCGCGGCTCTCTCTGTATGTGGGTGTTTCTGACTACGCTATCGTAACTGGTTATACTTGAGTAAAATGTTGAAAGTCTTCTGTTCTATTTCTTCTTTTCATTTAGTGTTTATCTCTACACATATTATGTATTCTTATCCTATTCAAAGAAAATAGTTGATTGTATAGTACCGGTTTTTCGTACAGACAGAGAGCAGACCACAGGAAGAAGAACTCAACCAGTTGTTGATTAATTTCCTCGTAGTAACTCCACTATTTATAATACTTTACTACAATTTTTTATTATTATTATTATTAGTCCTATTATTATTTATAATACGAGGACATCAGGATGATTATTGTTTGTAGTACGGTAGTGTATTGTCACATTACGAGCGTACTCAACTCAACTCGCTCGGCCTCCCCCTTTTTAAATAATAGACTATAATAAATAATAACTTCAACTATCAAGAATAATGATTTTAATTTTAAGAAATAGAACGATACAGTATAAGATATGTTTCCTTCACTATTTATATGTTTTTGTTTTTTAATAGAAAGAAGAGAGAAAGCGGAGGTGCGGAGGTTCGTATTGTACGTACCTCGTACAATGTAATACCGGTCTCGATAGGGTGGGAGGAAGAAGGAGGGAGAAGTATAAAATAAATAGAGTAGAGGGTAGAGGAGGAGGAGTCATCAAGCAACAACAAGAAGGAGGAGGTTGGTCTGTATGTGTTCTTTCTTCTTTTTTTTATTAGCTATTATTTTATTACTTCTTCTGCTTCTTCTTCTTCGTTCATCATCATCATCATCATCATTTTTTTTTTTATTATTATAAATAATAACTAAAATAAATTAAAAGGAAAAAATGGAGAAATGTACAACTAAGATAAGATATACAATTTATTTGTGCATACGAAACTAAGAAAGAACGGAATCATAGCTTAGTCACACTTTTGAATTAAAAGAGAAGGGTTTTTTTCTGTGCGTATGCAGTATGGTAAATACTAAACGTAGACTGCTGGTGAGAACTAAACGGTTGGTCTTGGGCTTGGCCGTAAACTGCTGCATGTTTGTCGCCAGCGGAGTCCGCCTGGTCCCAAACGACCAGCCTTTGTTAAAGAACATTGAGGGGCAGTTTTATAGTTTTGTAGAAATAAATAGTGGGATCGCACCAGCGACGTTGAACACTCGGGAAGATCCGGATGGCATGAGGCTGCCCTTAAAGTCGTACAACTGTGCGTGCTCCATGACGAAAGCACGCCTTGAACCTGCGCCGCTGAACAGTTTTTTTGAAGAGTTTGAGTTTGTAGAAGCGTACGAGGAAAACGAAAATGGTGAAATGGCCAAGGTTGAGCAGAAAGAACCCGAACCAGGGTCTGATATTCTTGATGCGAAACCGGATTTCTTGGAGTGCAATTGCCACCATAAACCTGTCCATATACAAACTCAGTTAGCCAAGCAGCCCTAACGCGGCCGCCGTGCTGTCCGTCTTCATAGAGGGGTTAACTTCATACGTTCGTGTATAATATGTATTTTTAAAAAAACATTTTTTGGCTGGAGTAAAATTTAAAAATTTATCAAAAATATCATACGAAAGTGAGCTGAAAAATGAGGACAACGAAGATGGCAGCGTCGCGCCCATTGTCCGACATGTTGTGTAAATCTTCCGCTTAAGTTTTGACTCTTGACCCGTTCTTTTGAACTATTCGCACGCGCGACATCCGTGGGTGGTAGAAATTGGATTTTTGTAAAAAAATCAGCGAGATATTAGAGATATTTAAAATGAATAGAAAATTAGAAACGGACGGACACACTATTATCCTCTTCAGATTCATTCGGGCGCCCACTTTGTCTCTCCTGTAATGGTATTGTGCAAATAGTACCGATCGTGCTCTTCGCTGAAATGGGATTCCCAAGGGTCTATGCCTTCCCTTTCGGTGGCAGAAATACTATTAAAATCTATCGTGGCCCTCCTGTTGGTCGCCTTGCGCCCCGCCTGCAACCCTTCCCCAACGCTTGCTTTGTCTCCCAGATAGTTTTCCACTTTCAAGTAACTTTCGTCTGCTGACTCTTCGCTGTCTTTTACACTGACGGGGCTTGTTCGGAACCTGGGAGAGTGCGAGGTGCGCTGGGGACTCGTTTTTTTTATTTCCATTTTTTCTTTTGCTAGTCTGGAGATTACTACACTCATTCGTTTTTTCCGTTTTGTGCGCTCCGCATGGCTCGAAGACACCGTCTGCGCGTTGTCGCACATCAAACGAATGGCGTCCGTAATTGCTTTGGTGGATTGCCGATCTGGGAGCAATTTTAGGTCGTAGATAATGCTATCCACGGTAGGCTTCAGCACGGACCCCTTCACGGTCGTCTCAAACAACGATTTCGTAACTCTAAACAGCTCCTTCATCCGTAAAATATGGGCTGTTACCAATATCGATGGAATTTTCTCCACGACAACAAGGTCTGCCGACCCATTCTTGTACATGTAGTTCAGCGCCAGCTCGAACGAGTGTGGTGGGGGCAGCTCGGGCAACAGGGCCTCCAAGTCAAGGCACCGTATCGGTTGGTGGGCACCACCGTTAACGATCAAATCTTTCCCAAACGCATTTGCCTGGAACAGGGCACTCATGAGTGCAGACCCGTGCGGCCCGCCCACTACCGTAGCCTGGTGCACAAAGTACACAGTCCCGTTAAACGCGAACGCCCCGTCGATCCAAGGGTCGAGGGAAAGTGTTTCCACCAGAGTGTCCTTTTTCGCCTCCACGTCCGATTGCTTGATGCTTTGCCATTGCAAGGATGCCGGGGCGTTATTCCACTCCATGTCATCGATAGACGCATCCTCGAACACGATAGTGTTCAAGGCGTGCTTCCTTCGCCTCTCCGCCTTTGTCAAAAGCATAATAATCGATCCAAGTGATTTCGTTCCACACACACACTCCAACCGAACAACTTGCTCCTTTCTTTTTGCGTGTATATGAATTTCAAGAGAGAAGAGTGCGTGAAGTAAAGAAAAATCTGCCGAGAAAATTCATCCTCGTCCACTCTCTCATAAAACCATGAACTATCGAAACAATCACATGAGTGGCATAACATAATACATTTAAAGTTACATTTCTTATATTTTATAGATAAAATAATATTATATATCGGAAATTCCTTTGTTGGTTGTTCTTCTACTACTACTACTTGGTACTACGGTATAAAATTAAATAATAATATCCAAACCACCACCAGTAAGATAAGTAGTACTAAATGGAATGTAGAAGAGGTATTAAACAGGGTACAGGGACCACCGCGGTGTTCTCTATCTTCTTCTTATATATTCGTATCAGTCATTCTTTCATCCAACCAACCATCATTTGTTAACCAAGAGAACAACAAAAGAGCAACAAAAATGAAAAAAATGAAGAAAAGAAAAAAGAGAATGAAATTGGTTCTTATAGTTTAGTACGACTAAATATAGCGTACATTATTTAGTACGATTTTTTTTTAAATTATTTCTTTC
>JACLAC010019822.1_pt1 | contig 18112 bp, 11 predicted proteins | sample 8027881 | NCBI WGS metagenome assembly JACLAC01 (sample SAMN15725517, study PRJNA655200) | protist metagenome | isolation source: fluorescence activated cell sorting (FACS) single amplified genomes of... | place: Spain: Blaines Bay Microbial Observatory, Mediterranean Sea | collected 2016-01-19 | reverse complement strand
CGCTGGGACTGTCCGGCGGCAGGTTGCGGGCGAAGTTCAGGTCGAGGCCCAGCAGGTCCCGCATCGTGTTCTGATACTCAAGTCGGTTGAGCCGGCGGATGACAACCTGCCCGCCAGTGCTCCGCCGCGCCACAACCGCCAGGCGGATTTGCTCGGTAATCCAACCGGTGAGAATGCCGCGTTCTTTCGTCGTGAGTTGAGGCTCGTCCTTCGGTGGCATCTCCCCCAGGTTGAGGGCGTTCAGCGCGTCGTGCCAAGTCTCCGCCGCCGGCGCGTTCTTTACCAGGTCCGGCGAAAGCGTGTCGAGCCTCACGTCTCCGTTGACCTCATCCGGCCCATGGCAGGAGACACATTTTTTCCGCAGGATCGGCTTCACATCCCGCTCAAAATCCGCAGCGGAAGCGGGCGCAGCGAGCACACACAACGCGAGTGCGGAGAGAGCAAGAGTGTGAGGTGGGTTCTGCACAGAAGCCTCTGACGGTGAGCCATTCTGGAATGAATCTGGGGCGGAAGAAATCGCCCACGAGGAGCCATTTCATACTCGAACACGGCCCGAAATTGAAGCAGATTCTTCTTTGACGATTCTGCCTCAGGGCCGGTTTCGCCCTGACGACTTTCATCAGCAGTCCCTGCACCGAACTTACGGGAGCGTCGGCAGAAGAGGCTTCTTTCCCGCCGTCTTGTCGATCGGGTAGACGGCCTTGTGCTCACGCAGTTGCGCGATCAGCCTTTCCATCATGTGGTGTGTCCGCTCGTTGTCGCCGGCACGGTTGTTCTGTTCGAACGGGTCGTCTTTCAGATTGTAAAGCTGGTAGCGGGAGCCCTCGGAACCCTTCGAGGGGTAGTAGTGATAAATGATCTTCCAGTCGCCCTCGCGATAGACCGTGAAGTAGTCGCTGCGATGAGGCGAGTGCGGGTAATGCATCAGGAAGGTCTCGGGCCGCGAGGGATCGGGCTTCGCGGTCAGCAGACTGGCGAGACTCGAGCCGTCGACTTTGTGCTCTTTCGGGAAGCTCAATCCGAGCAGGCTCAGAATTGTGGGAGCGATGTCGTGGACGGCTCCCAGCTGGCTCTGAATGGCTCCGGCGGCGATCGGAAGTTTTCTCTGGTGAGGGTTGTTTGAGTTCGCTTTCGCCCACGCCGCAATGAACGGAATCCGCATGCCGCCCTCGTAGTGGGCTCCCTTTTTCCCTCGCAGAGGCGCCGCACAGGCAACCTCGTGCTGATGTCCGAGCGGTGCATCCGAGCCATTGTCGCCAAGGAAGAGGACGAGCGTGTTGTCGGCGACGCCAAGCTTTTCCAGCTGATCCAGAATATCGCCGAGCGACTTGTCCATACCCTCAATCAGAGTCGCAAAGGCCTGCGCGTTCTTCGGTTTTCCGGAGTCCCTGTATTTCGCCGCGAAGCGGGGATCGGATTCGAAGGGAGCGTGCACAGCGTAGTGCGACATGTAGAGGTAAAACGGCTGATCCTCCTTCACGGCCGCCACGACGTGGCGGTTGGCTTCGATCGTGAGAGCCTCGCTGAGAAACGTTGCCGTGCCAAGATACTTGTCCAGGTGCGGTACGGCACTTCTGGCTCGGCGCGTTCCCAGGCCGTACTTCTTCTCGCCGTAGTAGCTGCCGGGAGATCCGAAGGACGCTCCGCCAACATTGACCTCAAAGCCAAGGTTGCTCGGATTACCACCGGGAAACTGGCGGGGGCCAAAGTGCCCCTTGCCAACGTGAATCGTCCGATAGCCCGCCGCCTGAAGAACTCGCGGCAGCGTCACGCTGTCATTCCGAAGCCCCTTCCAATTCCACTCGGGCGGCCCCTGCGGACCGCCGTTGTTCCGGTCAGGATTAATCCAGTTTGTCGTCCGATGGCGAGCGGCGTTCTGGCCGGTCATGATCGAACAGCGGGTCGGCGAGCAGACACTCATCGCGTAAAAGTTGTTGAAGCGAACTCCCATATCGGAGAGACGCTTCATGCTCGGCGTCCGGTAGAACTCGTTGAGCGGATACCGCTTCGGCTTTCCATCTTCGTCGGTAAGAAACGGCACCGAGGTATCCATAACGCCCATGTCATCGACCAGGAAGACGACAATGTTGGGCTGCTCGGCAGCCACCAGGCCACCGGTGTTGACGGCCAGGCAAGCGGCGACAACACAAGTGAGATAGAAAAACATGCGCAGGTACATCCAGCATTCCTCCAGGCAGCGGGTTGGAAGAAGGAAGTGTGAGGACTGAACGGCGAGTAAGGAATCGTCCCGGCCGTTTCAATCTCAAACTTCTCGCTCTCAAACTTCTCGCTGTCAGTTGTGAATGTTGAACCAGCGCTTGCAGTACTCCCACTTCACATCGCCACTGGGAGAGACGTCGGCTCTCTCACCGATGTCAGATCCGCAATCTGGACAACTGTAGCTGACCTGCGGTGGCGCGTCCGTTTTTGGCTCGCCCGGCTTGTGGACCTGCCCAAACGACTTGGCCATGAAGCGTACCCGGTCGGAAAGTCGGTGCAGATTCGGCATGAAGTCAGAGCCACTCAAAATGAAGCCAAGGGCTTTTATGATGGTTCCCGGAGCGATGAATGAGCCAAATAGTTTGATAACCAGCGGCGCGTCACCGTCCCACCAGTCCAGATAGTGACCAGAATCATTACTCCGATTCCGATCGGTATGATGCCTATCGCTCGAAGGATCATTCTCACTGCCTTTCTGTTTCGACGATCGCCGGCAGGCGTGTCGCAATACGAAAGCGGAAGAGAATCATTCCGGATCAATTCACGTAAAACTGTTTCCGGCGTACATCAGAGGATCGCAGCCGCTTTGACCTCAATACCTTTAAGACGCATTTTCAGTTCTTCGACGTTGGGCGAGATCTCAAACGCTGCGGCACGGCTGATGTACTCCTTCTGGATGAAGTAGTAGAGGCTGTCGTTAAACAGCTGCATGCCTTCTTCCTTGCCAATCCGGATTGCTGCATGCAGTTTGTCGTCTTGGTCTTCGGAGACCAGCTTCCGCACCATTGGATTGAATTTCATGATCTCAACGATAGGAACTCGCGGTGCGACGTCGGTGATCGTCTTGAGCAGCTTCTGGCCGACGATCGCGTTCATGTTCATTGCGATGGCAGCTCGAATGGCCTGGTGCTGATCGGCCGGGAACAGGTCAATGATACGCGGAATCGTTCCCGGTGCACTCGAGGCATGGATCGTCCCAAACACCAGGTGGCCGGTTTCGGCCGCATGGATCGCAGTCTCGAATGTGTCCTTATCACGCATTTCGCCGACGAGCATGATGTCCGGGTCTTCTCGCACGGCATGCTTCATCGCGACGTGAAAATCGACGACGTCCTGGCCGAGCTCCCGCTGATTAATCAGGCACTGGTCCGCCGTGTACACAAACTCGATCGGGTCCTCGATCGTGAGAACGTGTTTGTTCATGTTGTGGTTGATCCAGTCGAGCATCGAGGCGATCGTCGTCGACTTGCCCGAGCCCGTGACACCGGCCAGAAGCACCATACCCTGGTCGTATTTGCAGAGTTCCTCCATGATCGGCGGTAGCTGGAGTTTCTCGAACGGTGGAATTGATCGTTCAATCTTACGAGCAACCATGCCAACCTTGCCGAGCTGCGTAAACAGGTTGACACGAAAACGCCACGGCTCGTCCTTGTGGTGAACAACTTTCGCGAAGTCTGCCCCGCCTTCGGCATGAAAAATGTCAACGTTTCGCTGGTCCATCATCGGAAACGTCAGCTTAATCATCCCCTCTTCGGTGATCGGTGGCATTTTCAGCGGAGTCAGTTCACCCCGGATGCGGAAAATCGGTGGCCGCCCGACCTGCAGATGGATGTCGGAGCAGTTGTGGTCGATCGCGGCCCGATAGATCTTATCGATCTCGATTTCTTTTTCCGGATCGAAAGTCGACTTAGTCCACTCGTGAATCCTCATGGGATGAGTCCCTCCTCAAAGTTCAAAGCCGGACAGTGACGCCATGTTCGGCCATGTACCGCTTGGTTTCTTCGATGGTGTATTCACCGTAGTGAAAAATGCTCGCCGCCAGAGCCGCACTCGCTTTGCCTTCGACAACAGCCTCCCGGAGATGCTCGGGGGAGCCCGCTCCGCCGCTGGCGACGACTGGGATATCAACAGCCTCAGACACGGCTCGCGTGATCTCAATGTCGTAGCCGTCCTTGGTGCCGTCCGCGTCCATGCAGGTAAGAACCAGCTCGCCCGCTCCCAGTTCCTCGACCCTCTTCGCCCACTCAACACACTCCAGCCCGGTGGGGATGCGTCCGCCGTTGATGTGAACGTCCCACACTTCCGTGCCGTCGTCCTGTTTGATCCGCTTTGGGTCGAGGTTTACAACAATGCACTGGCTACCGAACCGAAGAGCCGCTTCTCTGACGAAATCCGGGTCTTTCACCGCCGCCGAGTTGATCGACACTTTATCGCAACCCGAGCTGACCAGCGTCCGAATGTCGTCGAGATTCCGAATTCCGCCCCCGACGGTCAGCGGCATGAAGCAGACTTCCGACGTCCGCCTCACGACATCGAGAATAATGTCACGCTCCTCGTGGCTGGCCGTGATGTCCAGAAAAACCAACTCGTCTGCGCCCTCATCTTCGTACCGCGAGGCAATCTGCACCGGATCGCCCGCGTCCTGCAGGTTCACAAAATTGACGCCCTTCACGACTCGCCCGGCATGGACGTCGAGGCAGGGGATGATTCTCTTCGCAAGCATTTCTGATTGGTCTTCGAGTGGCGAATGCCGGAAGCGGTGAGGCCGCAAAAGACGGGGTTTCCGCAGAAGAAACCACTTTAAGTGTGATGAGAGAGACCGTCAACGAGCAGATTTGAACGAAGCCACTCGTTGTCCCGCCTTCAGGCGGAGAGCCGGTATTTTCAAGTCCAGGACAAATCGGAAATTGAATCCGGCCTGAAGGTGGCACGACAAGCGGCTGACTGTGATTCATTCGTCCTCATTGGATACCGCACACACATCCCGTCATAATTGCCAACTCGATGAAATTGCTTCCGGCACCGCTGCCGGTTTCTTCAAAGGAAAGTTTCCTGCTCATGGTTCGCTCGCTTTTCACCCTCTGCCTGCTTGCTGGTCTCACCATTCCTGTCTCTGCTCAGGAAAAAGCTGTTGCTAAACCTTCGAAGAAAAACAATGGAGAGCCGATCAAGGCGCTCCTGGTCACCGGTGGCTGTTGTCACGACTACGCCCGGCAGAAGCTGATTCTGTCTCGAGGGATCTCCGCCCGAGCCAACGTGGTCTGGACGGTCGCTCATCAGGGCGGCTCGACGACGAACACGAAGATCCCTCTTTATGACGATCCAAAGTGGTCCGAGGGATTCGACATTGTCGTGCACAACGAATGCTTTGCCGCCGTTCGCGACAAGGCCTTCGTCGAGAACATCGTGAGGCCGCATCGCGAGGGGCTGCCGGCGATCCTGATTCACTGTGCGATGCATTGTTACCGGACCGGCGATGATCAGTGGTTCGAATTTGTCGGCATGCAGTCGCCGGGCCACGGGTCGCATTACTCGTACACGGTGGAGAATCTAAAGATCGATCACCCGATCATGAAGGGCTTCGGCAAAACCTTCGTCGCTCCGAAGGGAGAACTTTACCACTCGATCAAGCTGTTCGACACCGCCACGGCACTCGGCCAGGCAAACCGCAAGAACGACAACAAGCCGCAGATCTGCGTCTGGACCAACCAGTACGGCAAAGGAAAAGTCTTCGCGACGACAATCGGTCACTACAACGAAACGATGTCCGAGCCGAAGTACCTGGACATGCTGGCTCGAAGCATCCTGTGGGCCTGCGACAAGGATCCCGATAAGGACTTCACGCCGAGCACCGCGAAGATCGATGAGGATATTCGCAAACTGGTCTCAATTGATGTGTCCGCACCGAAAGGCGGAGGTCCGAAACCGGCTCCGCTTGCTGGAAAGTGCTGCACCGAAGGTAACCTTGCACTGAACGGCAAAACCTCTGCGGTCAGTGAAGAGAAAAACAAAAACAACTTCGCTAAGAATGCCGTCGACGGAAACCTCGGCACGCGGTGGTGCACGGCGGGCGGTGGACAGGGTCAGCACTGGCAGGTCGAACTCTCCAAAGCAGAGCACGTTCAGTCGCTGCGGATTCACTGGGAAAAAGCCGGAGCGGCATATCGGTACAAGGTTGACGCCTCATCCGACGGCGAGAAGTGGAACAGCCTCGTCGACGCCTCGAAGAACAAGAAGAAAGCTCAAGTGACATCCCACGTCGTGGACTCACCGGACACGAAGTTTCTGCGAGTGATTTTTCTCGGCTCGACTCCGAGTTTCTGGGGCAGCTTCTGGGAGTTCGAAGCCTACGCCACGAAGGAACTGCCAGAGCTTCCCAAAGGTCTCAAGCCGATCCCGGCCGGAGGCGGCAACAATGCGGGCATCAGTGATGTGAAGGCCCCCGACGGTTTCAACGTGACGCTGTTTGGAACGCCGCCCGACGTAAATTACCCGGTCTGTCTGGCCGCGGCTCCGACCGGAGAACTCTTTGTCGGCGTCGACGAGCAGGGATCACTCGGCAAGGAACCTGGTCGAGGTAAAGTCATCCGCTGCATCGATACTGACGGCGACGGTCAGGCCGACAGGATCAACACCTTCGCGAAGATGGACCATCCACGAGGTCTCTTTTACGACAACGGCTCGCTGTGGGTGCTCCATCCGCCATTCCTCAGCGTCTACCACGACGACGATCTGGACGGCGTCGCTGATCGACATGACACGCTGATCACGGGCATCACAACCGACGAGCTCCACAAACGGGGAGCTGACCACACAACAAACGGCATCCGCATGGGCATCGACGGCTGGATTTATATCGCCGTCGGTGATTTTGGTTTCACGGAAGCCAAGGGAGCCGACGGGAAGAAACTCGCTCGGCGAGGCGGAGGCATCGTCCGAATCCGCCCGGACGGAACGGAAATGGAGATTCACAACTGGGGCCAGCGAAACATCCTCGACGTCTGCATCGACCCCTACATGAACATTTTCACTCGAGACAACACGAACGACGGCGGCGGCTGGGACATTCGTCTAAGTCACATTCATCAGTCGGGTGAGTACGGCTACCCCTCGCTGTACCTCAACTTCACTGAAGAAAGCATGCCACCTCTGGCTGATTACGGCGGAGGCTCGGGCTGCGGCGGGATGTTCCTACACGAACTGCGATGGCCCGATCCGTTTTCGAATGCGGTCTACACCTGCGACTGGGGCCGCAGCATCGTCTTCCGCCACAATCTGCCGGCGGCCGGCGCGACGTTTAAGGCTCACCAGGAAGAGTTCATCCGGATCCCTCGCCCAACCGACATCGACGTCGACGGCTCGGGCCGGATGTACGTTTCGAGCTGGAAGAACGGCAAGTTCGCCTACAGCGGACCGGATGTCGGCTTCGTGGCTCAGCTGACGCCGATTGACTTCACTCCGAAGCCGTTTCCGAATCTGAACGATACCAGCGAAACGGAACTGCTTGGGCATCTGCTCTCACCAAGCGCTGTTTACCGGCAGCACGCTCAACTGGAAATTCTGCGGCGCGGCTTAAGCGACGACCGGGTGAACGTGCTCACGTCTTTCGCGAAATCCGAGGACGCTCCGCTTTATGGTCGAGTGGCCGCGGTCTACACACTCAAGCAGTTACTCGGCGTGAAGTCGCACGGCACACTGCTGAATCTGCTTGAAGTGGATTCGATCCGCGAGTTCACCTTGCGAGCCCTCACCGATCGGAAGAAAGGACTCGATCAGCTTCCCCTTGAGCCTTTCGTCGAGTCTCTCCAGGACAAAAACCCGCGTGTCCAGTCGCAGGCACTGATCTGCCTGGGGCGACTTGGCCGATCGCAATCCGGCGAGGCAATCCTGCCGCTCACAAAGCGCTCAAGCAATCTGCCAAAGCCGACAGCTGAACCGCTCTACAAGCAGCCGGATCCGGGACGTGTCCTCCCTCACCTAGCCGTGCGGGCTCTGCAGAACAGCAACGCCGTTAAGGCCTGCCTCAAGGGAATCGAAGGCCCGTACTCGGACGGAGCCCTCTGGGCCCTCAAGTACATGCACAACAAAGAGGCCGTTGCCGGTCTGATCACGAAGCTCAGCAGCGTTCGCAACTACGAAACGCGGCAGAACATCCTCACGACACTCATTCGCCTTTACTACAGAGAGGGCGAGTACAAAGGCGGCTGGTGGGGAACGCGGCCGGACCGGACCGGACCGTACTACGATCGCCAGAAGTGGGCCGAGTCCGATCGCATCGCGGCGGCGGTCACGACGTTTCTGAAAAACGCTGAGCCAAAAACGCTTGAGGCGGCAACGATTCAACTGGCCCGGCACAAAGTAGAACTGAAGGGCCTGCCGAAAACGGTCGCCGCAAAGACAACCGGACCCGACATGCCAATCGAAATCGCGAAGGCCGATCCAAACAATCCGAACCTGATCGCCAACCTGAAGCCGGACATCGCCAGCTACCGGACTCTCAACGCGAAGGGCGAGGCGCAACGTGGTGAGGCTCTGTTCAAGAAACAGGCGTGCGTCGCCTGTCACACGACCGCCAACGGACAAACCCCGAAAGGTCCACACCTGGTCGACATCGGCAAGCGGTACAAGCCGAAGGAGCTGGTTGAGTCGATTCTCAAGCCCGATGCCAAGATCGCTCAGGGCTTCGACACGTATCTGTTCCTGATGAAAAGCGGCAAGGTCTACACCGGCTTTGTCAGCGGCGAGAGTGCCGACGAAGTTCAGGTTCGCCAGACGACCGGCGTGGCCCTCAAGCTGAAGAAGACCGACATTGAACTGCGGCAGAAGAAAGAGGAGTCGATGATGCCGAAGGGCGTCGCCGGCAATCTGACTCCCGAGCAGCTGGCCGATCTGATCGCTTACCTGCAGTCACTCAAGTAGGAGGCGACGATGGCCTGGTTTCAGACAGAAGTGCGTCTCCCGGCGATGCGGCGAGGATTTCATCTCGTGACGGATGAAGTCCTCTCGCAGGTGCCCGAACTGCGTGAGTTCTCCGTGGGGCTAATGCACGTTTTTATTCTGCACACATCGGCGTCGATCTCGATCAACGAAAACGCCGACCCCGACGTGCCACGAGACCTCGAACTGGCCTTCAACGAAATCGCCCGCGAGGATTTTGCGTATCGCCACACGATGGAGGGCCCGGACGATATGCCGGCTCACGTCAAGCACGCGATGATCGGCAGCTCGGTCACGGTGCCGATTCGAGACGGTCGCCTGGTCCTGGGAACGTGGCAGGGACTCTACCTCTGTGAGCACCGGAACCGCGCCGACTCACGCCGCCTGGTCGTAACAATCAACGGCGAGTCCGAGTAGACCGGACTGGATCGCAACGACGATTCACACGGCAAGGTGCTGCCTCAGTCGATGTACCGCTCTTTCGGCCAGTCTTTTGCCAGCTCACACAGCCGCGCGAGGTACTCGCGATTCGGGCTGGTCGCGACGACGCCCGGAAGCCTCAACATGTCCGCGCGATCGTCCATCCAGAGTTCGTCGAAGTTGACTCGCTCGCCGTTGTGAACCCAGACGGAATCGCCGCCGAGAATCCTCGCCAGGTGCAGCGAGACCGGATAGTCGTAGATGTTGGGCGAGTGGATCAGCGAGCCGGCGAATTCGCCCGACGCCAGCAGCGGATAAATGCTGCCTGGCATCGCATCCGGTGCAACTCCCGTCAGGCCAAGATCGGTCACATTCTCAGCCCGCTCGACATCCCGGTCCTGGAAACCAATCAGGTAGAACTTTTTCGAGCCGCCCCAGTTTGCAAGGTCGACCGGCGTAAGCGCATCGAGCGCCTGCCGCGCGGGAACTCGCGGGTTGTCCGGCCCGACCAGAATGCGGTCGCCGACTGCCTCAACCCAAGTCCCGTGTTCACCGTCTTCCGGAACAAAAACCAGTGAGTAATGCACAGTGTCCCGCGTGCGAAGGTGAAGCATCACGCACCACTGATCGCCAGTCCGGTCGCGGTAGTATTTCGTGCCATCGATCGGGTCGAGCGAGATGACGTACTCCGACTCGGACGCGAAAGCCGCGAGGTCTCCGTTTTCCTCTTCGGCCTCAATCCGACAGCTTTGCAGCACCGTCGACCGATCCCGCATCGCGGCCACGGCCAGTTCCTGAACGGTCAGGTCGGCCAGCGTAAGGGCATCGGTATTGGAGCTACCCGACGACTTGCCATCGATGGCAACATTAAACTGCCGCAGCTTCGTCGCAATGGCTCCGCACCATCGCAGAATGTCGGGACAGTGAGCGGACAGTTCGTCAGTGATGTCTTTGAACTGGGGCATAGCGACTGAATAGCTGGTGGATTGAGTATGTGCCTTCTCGGTAGCTGCAAAATTCTATTGCTGGATTCAAAATGTCGCGATGAGTGCAAGTCGTGCATGCACTCGTCTTGAGGTCATACACCATTCCGCAGCATTTCGCACTTCTTCTGGCGACACGAACTTCAGGTGTTCTTCCTGGGGATGAGTGGAAGATGCTAGGCGAATCAGATGCACTGGTTCGAACAGCGTCTCAAAAGAATCGCGCGGGGCTGCTGACTCACCCGTATCTGATGAGTGGTCTGGCCTACCAGGATTCGACCTCGCGGACGTATCGTCAGTCGAGTCGAATTTCATCGCAGCAGCGTGACCTCGACCCGCAGAACCGAATGCTCTCACGGATGCCGCTTCGAAGGATGAATGCCGAAGCGCTGCGGGATTCGCTGCTGGTGTTAGCCGGAAAGCTCGACCGATCTGGTGGCGGTCCTCCCGACACGATTAACGTCGACCGAAACGGACTGGTCAGCGTCAACGCGACCGCCAAAGGCAACTGGCGTCGCAGCGTCTACCTGCAGTACCGCCGTACGGAAGTGCCCTCAATGATGGCGACGTTCGACTACCCAGAGATGGGGCCTAACTGTCTTTCTCGAAATGTGTCGACCGTCTCACTGCAGCCATTGATGCTGATGAACAATCGCCATGTGCGGGAGCTGGCGAGAGCCTTCGCAGAGAGAGTGGTGAATCTGGCGTCGCCCGAGGGCCACTTGAATTCGGAAAAAGCAGTCCAGGCTATTTACCGACTCGCCATCTCACGGAACCCGACAGCTGAAGAAAGTAAGCTGGGAGTCCGCATCCTCGCGAAACTCCAAACAGAGTGGCGAGCGGACTCAAAGGCCGCACTTGAGACATACTGTCACACGATTCTGAACTCGGCGACGTTTCTTTACGTCGACTGAAGACAAATCCCAATCAAAATCTGACCGCAACCCGGAGCTTACGTCAGCCCGGTGAGCACTCCGCTGCGGCAGAAGTCGACTTTGCCAAACGTGTCCACGTTGTGCCCCATCGACTGGCAGAAGCTCATCAGCAGACGGTTGTGCGGAACGTTTTTAAAGTCGAGAGCCCGGCCGGTTGTCCAGCCGAGTCCTCCGCCGACCACAACGAACGGAATATTATTTCGAGTGTGCGAGTTGCCTTTACCCAGCTCATTCGTCCAGACGATCGTCGTGTTGTCAAGCATCGTCCCTTCGCCGCCCGGCTCGGGCGTCGCCGCGAGTCGTTTTGCCAAGTAGGCAACTTGCTCACAGTACCACGTGTTAATCTTGATGAGACTCTCGTAAGCCTCTTCATTGCTGTCGGGTTCGTGCGAGAGCGAATGGTGCCCCTCGTTGATGTCGAGCCACTTCATCCTCGGCTGGCCGACGGAGTTTGTGATCTGAAACGTCGCAATTCGAGTAAAGTCGGCCAGCAGGCTATTAACCAGCAGGTCCATCTGCATCCGCGTGATCGTCGGCATGCTGTCGTTATGGTCTTTGACATTGGCAGGCAGTTCGGGCACGGGATGCCCGACGGGCTGTTTTGACGCCAGCTTCTGTTCGGTCTGCAGTTCCTTTTCAACCTGCCGAATCAAAGCCGTGTGCTTCTTGAGGAACTCTCGATCCTCGCTGCCGATCATTTCCTCAAGCCGCTGAAAATCGTCGCTCAGCCCGTCAAGCACACTGGCGATGATCTCGCGGTTGCGAACCCGGCCGTACAGCTTCTCGAACATGACGTAGGGATCGTCAATCGGAGCGACCGGCTGATTCGGGCCGGCATACGACATCCGAGTCCAGGTGTCGGCCCGGTCCGGGACGAGCACTCCAAATTCCAGCGAGCCAAATCGAGTCTGCGTTGTCGGATCGGCCTGCAGCCGGTTCCGCAGAAACTGATCGACCGAGATTCCCTTCGACCAGCCAGCGGGTGTGTCCGAGCCGCCCTGGATATCGCCGGGGTAAAGTTCGATGCCGGTCAACAGGCAGCCTATGCCGCGCATGTGGCCGTCGCCATCGCCGCGGATTTTGTTGTGAACTCCGTGGAGAGTCAGCACCTGGTCCTTCAATTCGGACAGCGGCTGCAGGATGCGCGGCAGCGCCAGCGCCAGCCTGGTGGCATTCGCGTCCGGCCAGAAATGCTTCGGGATCACTCCATTCGGACTGAAGACAAAAATCAACCGTTGCTTTCGGCCTTCGTTTTTCGAAGCATCCTCGGCGAGGCTCGGCAGGCCCATGGCTAGATTGATGCCTGCGGCACTGAGGCCGGCCTTGATCAAGAAGTCACGTCGTGAGGCAAGATGCGTCATTTCCGACTCTCGGTATTTGCGGGAGCCGGTGGCTGAGCCGCAATGACGGCAATCTCCACCAGCAGGTTCTGAATGTGAAATCCGCTGCTCTGAAACTTCGCAGTCAGCTCGTTGAGCTGATCTGGTCCGTACGCAGCGATTGGCTGTTTGACAAAGTGCTGAAACGCCCGCTTCACGAACGCCCGGTGCACATCCTGGCTGTTCGCAAGGAACTCGGCCAGCTCAGAAGCTCCCTCAAACTTTGTCGTCGCACCATCGCGGGAAATGTACTGCCCGGTCGGCTGGATCGGCTTGCCGGTTTCGGTCTTTCGAAATCGGCCGACGGCGTCGAAATTCTCAAGGACAAATCCCAGCCCATTAATCTTCGTGTGGCAGCTCTGGCAGTTCTTCGGGCTGGTCTGAAGCTCAATCCGCTGCCGCGTCGTCAGGTCCGGGTGCAGTTTCGGGCTGAGCGGCGTGAAGGCCTCTTTCGGCGGCTGCAGTGTCCGACCGAGCACACTGCGAAGCAGGAAGACTCCACGGTGAATGGGCGAGGTCGAATCCTGGTAGGCCAGACCACTCATCAGATACGGGTGAGTCAGCAGCCCCGCGCGATTCTTTTGAGACGCTGTTCGAACCAGTGCATCTGATTCGCCTAGCATCTTCCACTCATCCCCATAGTACCCAGCCAGGCGAGGGGTCGTATAAGACCAGTCCGCTCTGAACAGCTCGCGGAAGTCACTCGGCTCACTCCATATGACCTCATCCAGAAAGGCGTCGAAAGAAGCCCGCGAATCAGAAACGATCTCCGGCTTGAATTTCGGAAACTGCTCGTCGTCTTTCACGATCTCGCCAAAGTGGCTTAGATTCAGCCACTCGTACATCAGCTCGCGCGTCTTGCCACGAGTTCGGTAGTCGTTCACCATTTTTTTCGCGGCCGTGCGAATCTGGCTTTCATTTCGAAAGTGATCCGTGCGAGCCTGTCCGACCAGCCACTGGTCTGTCGGCAGCGAATCGTGCAGCGTCAACGCCAGTCGGTTCGCCACACGCTGAGCCCGCGAACGATCCGTGTCGAGGCCGGGATACAGAAACCGCGGCGACTTCAGCGCCACCAGCACGCATCGCTTGATCGCGTCCGCATCGTCCTTTTCCTGAACCAGCTGCGCTTCGATGTAGAATCTCTGAGAGGCCTCGTCGAGCGGGCCTCGGAATGCGGTCTCGATCAGTTCCTTAAGAAACGCCTTAAGCCGTGTTCGCTCTGCCTCAGGGATGTTTTTGTTTCGACTTTGGAAAACGGGCCACAGTTCATCGGCAGCGACCTGCGAAAACTCAACAGCACTCACTGTGGTCGAAGCATCCCACTGCCGGTCAACGGTCAGTCCCTGTTCGTAACCGTAGCTGCGATCGTCGGGTGGCAGTTTGGCCTGCAGCGAGTACGCGGGCTGAACCCAGCCTGGAACAAGGTTCCGTTGAGGGACGACGGCCGCGGTTCCGTACGGCGGAACCCAGTTGAAGGAGAACTTCGCCGGCGGCTGTTCGGTCTTTCTCTTTCGCTGAAAGAAGTCGATCTGAATCGGGTAAACGCGACCAGCGGTAAGGACGATTGACTGCTCGAAGCGTGTCTTGTAGCTGGATTGAACGCGATTGTTGATGAACTCGCGGCGGTTGTGACCAAGCCAGAAAATGAACGCGCACGTCGATTCAACGACGAAGTCGTACGTGCCCGTCTCGTCGACCTTCAGTCCGCCCTGCCAGCGAACAAAGAAGTCTTTCGCGTCGATTCCCGACCCCGGTCCGTCGTGCTTCCAGTCGAAATCCAGTTGCCCGTCGACTCGCTCAAGCCTCTGGTTTTTGCGATTGGGCCGAGAGCCGGTGAAGTAGACTCCGCTGAGACCTCGCTCTGGCTTCGGCGTTTGGACGCTGTGAAAGCGGCTGTAAAGATCGGCGATGTTTTGCCGAAGTTGATTGCCAGTCAGATGAGTCAACCGGATTCGCGGCGGAGCGTTCCGAATGCGAGCCTCTTCGCTGTAGAAGGCGTTGTGAATGAAAGCAGCCACCGCGTCCGCGTCGTCGCCAACGCACTTGTCCGGCTCGCCTTCGGGCATTGTTTTCCCGATGAGATTTGAGAGCTCGCGAATCGAGAGGTCGCCTGCTAACGGTTGTTCGAAGGCCTCTTTGACACCCTCTCCTCGAGTCCCGTGGCAATCAGCGCATGAAGAGGTGTAGACTCGCTGGCCTCGTTTCAGCTGTGCCGGCGAAAGAGCATCAGCTGCGTCAATCGGCGCGACTGCAAACAGCGTGGCAACCAACGCCACCCAGGATGCTCTCAGGTTGTCCGGAGACTGCATGCTCATCCCTGAGTCAGCTCGCTCAAACTTCCATTGCTGTCGGCGAACGACTCCGCTTTTATGCCCAGTGAATTCAGGGTCGTGACGAATACGTTTGACATTGGCGTGGTATTGTCAAACTTCAGCAGTTGTCCGTGATTCAGCCCAAGCTTTCCTCCGCCAGCTAGCATCAGAGGATAATTGTTGTTGTTGTGCGTTCGGCTGTTGCTGCTGCCGTAAAGAACGATCGAGTGGTCCAGCAGGTTTCCTTCCCCCTCTTCCGTTTCCTTCAGGCGAGTCAGGAAGCGGGCTGTCTGATCGGTCAGGAACTGATGCCACTTGCCAAGAGCCTCGGCCCCCTGACCCTTTCCGGCCCCGTGGGCGAGGGAATGCATGTGCTTGCCAATGCCCAGCAACTGCGGAAACTTCCCGGCGATCGAAGTCGCACCGTTCATATTTCCGATCTGGTAAGTCGCCGCGCGGGTCGAGTCCGTCTGAAACGCCAGGAACATCAGATCGAACATCGTCTGAATCAGTTCCTGCGGCGTCGTGTCGTCTGCGTCTAGGCTGAGTCCGACTTCGTCGACCTTCGGCTTCGACACCTCAAGCCAGCGACTCGACCGCTCCACCCGTTCTTCAATCTGCCGGACCGAAGCCAGGTACTCATCAAACTTCTTCTGGTCGTGCTTGCCGAGATTTCGTCGCAAGGACCGCGAGTGCTCCAGGACACGGTCGAGCATACTGCGAGTCCGGTTGAGTTCGGCTCGCTGAGCGGTCAGTGTGTCCGAGTTCGCGTCGAAGAGCCGCTCGAAAACAAGTCGCGGCCGGTGCTCGGCCGGGATCGGCTGGCCAGTGTGGTTGTGGGAAAGCGTGCTCGAGCGGGTTGGCTCACCGACACCACCATCGGTCGAGAGGATCAGCGAGGAGTAGCGGGTCTCGTTACCGTTGTGAGCCGCGATGACCTGGTCCAGGGAAACGGTGTTTCGTTTCCGACTGCCGGCCAGCTTCGTTCCCGTCAACCAGATGTCGGCGGTGTCGTGCCCGCCCATCGATCGGCCCTGCGGGTGCGACAGTCCCTGCAGCATCGTGACATCACTGCGAAGCGGCTCAAGCGACCGATGAATCTCGCCAAACTGAAAGTCCCGGCCATCTCCCGTCGGCGTCCAGTTCCACTTCGAAAACTCGGAGTTGGCATCCTGAAAAACGCTGCCGTACGGAAAGTAGATCGCGGCAAACCGCTTTGGTCGCGTTTTCCGCGCCGTCTCATCGCCCATGCAATCGAGCAGCGGCAGAGCCAGAGACACACCGGCCCCTTTGAGAATTGTGCGGCGGTCGAGCATCCAGGATTTACGAGTCATAAGTGTTGTCCTGTCGGTGTCGCGGAGTCGGCCCTACCTGCGTGAGGCTGGCCAGACTCCAGCTATTTCGAGCCAAATGGCTCGCTGGCTGCAATGAACTGTATCAATTTTTTCAGACGATAGTCACTTCGAATGAACTCGGCCGTCAGGTCGTCAACGGTCTCGTGGTCGGCCAGCTCCAGCGAACGTCCCAGTGCGTACGTCAGCAGGCGAGTGACGATCGCCCGCGCAAACTTTTCGCCTTTTTCGGCCAGCAGGTAAGACTTCAGATCAGCGAGCCCCTGGACCTTCTGGCCATCTGGCAACATCGCCTCGGAATCGACTTTAAGCTCCACATTTGTTTTACCGTTCTTTCGCCTGATCGATGTTCGGCTGAGGCCGACAGCGTCGAATCCTTCGAGAGCGATGCCCCACGGATCGATGCCTCGATGGCAGCGGGCACACGCTTCGTTTTCCCGGTGAGCGACCAGCTGATCCTTCAGGGAGAGCTTCGCGAAATCTCGTTTTTCGGCGTTGAGAGCTGGCACGTTCGGCGGCGGCGGAGACGGCGGGTCGCCAAGCAGCCGGTCGCGGATCCAGACACCTCGCAGAATCGGATGCGAGTCCTCGCCGGTCGAATTGGTCAGCAGAATCGACGCCTGCGTCAGTAGACCACCGCGTCCATCTTCCGGTTCCAATGCCACACGCTCGAACGCGAGACCTCGCGGTCCAGACAGGCCATAGTGCTCGGCCAGAGGCTGATTGAGCATCGCAAAATCGGAATCCAGAAATGCCAGAGCACTGAGGTCCTTGTTGAGTACCTCCGCAAAAAACGCCTGCGTCTCGTGCTGCATGTGTGGCTTCAGCTCGTTCTTGAATTTCGGGTAAAAGTTCGGATTGACCGCGACGCGATCGACACCGGACAGGTCGAGCCACTGGTCGCTGAAATTGCGTGTAAAATTCTCCAATCGAGGATCGGCGAGGAGCCGCTGAACCTCGGTGGCGAGCACTTTCGAATCGCGAAGCGAGCCTTCATCGGCCAGCTTGAAGAGCCGCTCATCCGGCATCGTGCTCCAGAGGAAATACGACAGCCGCGAAGCCAGTTCGTGATCGTTGAGCTTGCGTCGGCTGCCGGCAGAGGACTCAACCAGGTACAGAAAGTCTGGCGAGATCAGCACCATCGCCAGCGTTTCCCGCATGGCTTCCTCAAACGTCGGAACGTCAGCTCGCACCTCACGGAAGAAGGCAAGCATCTCTGCCGTTTCCTCTTTTGTGACGGGTCGCCGAAAGGCTCGCCGCATGAAACGCAAAACGACTTTTTCCGCATAGGCTTCCGCGTCAAGTTCCGAGGAATCCGCGGCAAAGAGAATGTTCCGGTGATGAGCCGGCGGCCAGGTTTCGAAGACGGGAGCCTTGAACGAAACGGACTCGATTTCGATGTTCGGGAAATTCGGGTCAATTGGCCAGACCGTTTCCTTCTGCTTTTTCTTTTTGCCTTTCTTGTCGACAACTTCGACCTGAATCTGCTTCGGCTTTCCGGGCGGCTTGCCGTCCGAATACGCATTGGTCAGCCACACCAGCAGGCCTGGATATTTGCTTTGCGTTCGGCTTTGCCTGGGGAACTCTTCAATGCGGCCGCGGAATTCGTAGTCAGTGAACTCCGTCGAAGTGACTTCGATGAGGCCGACTTCTTCCGATGGTGTTTCCGTGTCAGCCCGGTAGCCCAGCACGGCTTTGAGCTGCGGATACGGACTGCCCTCGGGCAGCACAGCTTTGGCTCGGACGCGAATCAGAAACTCGCCCTCGTCGGGAAACTCTTTGGAGCGGATGACG
>JACLAC010005604.1_pt1 | contig 18112 bp, 10 predicted proteins | sample 8027881 | NCBI WGS metagenome assembly JACLAC01 (sample SAMN15725517, study PRJNA655200) | protist metagenome | isolation source: fluorescence activated cell sorting (FACS) single amplified genomes of... | place: Spain: Blaines Bay Microbial Observatory, Mediterranean Sea | collected 2016-01-19 | reverse complement strand
ATAAATATAGCAACACCAAATACTCCATATAAAGTTTTAGTTCGCTCGTCCACGCTAATCGTCCTTCCTTAGCTTAAGTAATATCTAGGCAGAAAAAATTGCCTTAGTTCCCTCGGTTCGGTTCGGTAGCGATAACCTGATCCACAACACCTACCTGACGCGCAATATCCATAATCTGGACAATTTGCCCGTGAGTGGAACGTTCATCCCCCTGAATAATTATCATCGTAGTGTTATCAAGCTGTTCCCTTTTAAACTGCAAACGTTCCTTAAGATTCGAAAAGGTCACTTCTTGATGGTTTAATTTCATATTACCATCTTGGTCCACCACGATAAAGAGGTTTTCCTTTTCAGGAGCTTGGGCTTCCTCTGCCTCTGGCAGTTTGATATCCAACCCCGGCGTGATAGCAAACACAGCTGTAACCATAAAGAAAATCAACAGCTGAAATACAATATCAATCATCGGAGTTATATCGGGTCCTGATTCTCCTGATTTATCTCTTTTAATAGCCATTTACTTTACCTTTAAAAATGAAAGCGAACGCGCCATTAAGCGGAAGCAGCGCCTTTGCCTTGCTGCCACCGACGCAATAGGGCATCAACAAAACCATGACCGTAAGGTTCGAATTCTACTGCACGGGCTTCCGCGCGGGAACTAAAATAGGAATGGATGGCTAGTGCAGGTACCGCAATAACCAGACCAGTAACCGTAGTAATCAATGCCTCTGAAATACCAGCAGCAACGATTGTCGGTTCACCTAAGCCCTTTTCTGCAATTCCTTCAAAAGCATTGATCATCCCGTTAACAGTGCCCAACAAGCCCAACAACACAACAGAGCTAGCAACAAACTGAATAACAGCAAGATAACGTTCCAAATACCCAAGAGCCAAACGCTCTACAGTGCCGTTCATTTCAGCCCGCATTTCTTCCATGGTACGTTGTTCACGCGAAAGATGCTCAAAACGCTCAAGCCCCTCGCCGTATACTTCTCCTTCCAACTTACCAACTTCTTTGCAATAATCACTCAACTGTTCCAAAGAAGTTCCTGAATCAACTCGGGAATTGATTTCATTTGTTACATCGGCCAAACCTTCTTCTGAACGCATCCGAGCATAGGTCCAGACCCTTTCCAGGAAGAATGCTACAGCCATAATGGACCAAAGGCCCAAGGGGTACATGAATGTCCCACCTTCGCGAAAAAAATCTAACATATCCTATCTTCCTCCTCTTTATAGGTGGCCTACTAGGTATTTACTTTTATAATTAAACTACAGCAAACGAGCTTCTTCCAATGTTTCCAACTGCTGTCTAGCAAAATCAATCTGTGCTGAATATTTTGGTTTATCGGAGTATTTATCCAGTACTTTTTTAAAGACTTCACCAGCTTGTCGATATTCTTCCTCTGCAAAATGAGCAGCGCCAATATTAACCAGTGAATTTACAGCTTGGTCGCTATCAGGATATTTACTAATTACTGCTTCAAAAATCTTGACAGCTTCTTCGTATTTTTTCTCAGTAAAGAGTATATCTCCTTTACTATAGAGATTATACGCTTCGATTTCACTTAAATGGCCAAGAAGCACATTAGCTTTATTACGTAACCCTTTATCCTGCCCTTTCAGCTTACCCACTGGGAAAATCTCAAGAAACTTTTCGTAGCTAGCCACTGCGTTTTCGTAATCCTTTTCGCCATAGTAATAATCCCCCAGGGTAAATTGACTACGAGGCCCATAGCGTTCATAAGGAAATTGCTCAACGATCATCTGAAAAATCGGTAATGCTTCCTGTTTTAATTCTGGGGTTTCAGTAACATCAGAAAGGCTGATCAATGCCCATGCTTTGTTATAAAGCGCATCATCAGCATAATCAGATTTGGGATAATTCTTAGTCACAGCATCATATTGCCCCAATGCTTCATCATATACTTTTTCTTTTTCGGCTCGAGTTTTACCTGCAGCTAGATTAAATACCGCTTCACCTGAGCGAAACAGAGCTTCAGGCGCACGAGGCGAACTTGGATATTTTTTTGCTAAAGTTGCAAAGGTCTCCGATGCATCCCGCCAACGTCCCCAGCGCCACTTGGTCCAAGCATCATAATAATAAGCAATTTCAGCCTTGTCATCTTCAACATACTGCGTGTAGTAATCAGTGAAGGCCTGCGACATCAAGGGCAAAACATCCAATGTAGCACGCGACAATTTCTCATAAGAAATACCTATTTGAAATAAAGCGTTTTTCGACCAAGCAACTTCAGGAAAATCTTCACGTAATTTTTTGTAGATTATAATTGCGCGTTCGTATTCTTTTCCCTTAAAGTAGCTATTTGCTTGGACAAACATAGCATTGGAGACACTTTCGGGACTTGCCCCTAAATCAATTAACTGTTGGGATGCTTCGATACTCTTATCATAGTCTTCAAGACGAAAATATGCACTAGCTAAACGGGTTAAAACACGCACTTTTTCTTCTTCAGAGTCTAACCTTTTAAGCATATCTTCATATGTACGAACAGCGTCCTGAGGATCCTGCTTTTCAGCCATAGAAATAAGCTGTAACCGAGCCGAACGTGCTAAATTTTCATCACCGGAATCAATAACTTGATTTAACAATTCCGTTGCTTTTCCATCCTCACCTTGAGCTGCGTATGAAAGAGCTAAAGAAAATTCTACTTTCAACTGCATTGTCGGAGGCAAATCATCACTCAACAACCACCTGTAATCAACAACTGCCTTTTTATAACGGCCAACATAGTGAAATGCCAAACCCCGTCCATAACGACAATCACGAATCACATCACTCTCGGGATATTCGTCTATAACTTTAGTATAACGCTTGAGTGACTCACCATAGCTTTTATTATTAAGGTCTAATTGCGCCATCTGATAATGGGCCATGGCTTCAAGACCACGATCACCACTAACACCGACTAGCAAGTCTTTAAGAAGGTCACGACCTTTGTCATCACGACCCGCCTTAATATGAATATTTGCGGCTTCGATTAGAGCAGCAACGTAGATTCGACCGGCGTCGCGACCAACTTTAGAGAATGCGCTAACCGCTTCATCTGTCCGATTTTCATCTCTGTACAATAAGCCAAGTCCATAATTCGCATCTGCGGCATGCTTTGTTTCAGCATAATCAGTAGCAACCGCTTCAAAAGCTGCAATTGCTTCCGAAATACGCTGCTCCTGTTTTTGTACATTAGCGATGCGTAATAAACAAAGAGGAGCCTGATCAGAGCGTGGAAAGTTCTCTATAACTTGTGTATAAAGCTTCAATGCCTCATCTGATTGAGCCAGTTTTTCTGATGTCCAACCACCACTATACAAAGAAGCAGCTCGCAAGCTGGTTTCACTATCAGGATACTCACTAAGAACTTTCAGATAGTCCGTTCGAGCCTCTGCAAAATTGGACGCAAAATACTTAGCTTCCCCTTTGTAATATTGGGCGGTAGAAGGATATGGCGTATCACCATATAATTCAATAACTTGGTTATAGGAATTCCAAGCGTCATCAAAACGCTTCCATTCCATATAGTTATCGCCGATACGCATTTGCACCTTAGCTTTATAAAAACGTTCTTCGGCTGTTTCCTGAGCAGCGATCAATTCTTGATAAGCTTCTTCATATTTATCAGTTTTACGAAAAATTTCCGCTACACGCAAAGAAGACGTCTCAAATAATTGCCGGTAGTTTTCAAAGTCCACATTCTTACCTTCGCGGAAGGAGCCACGAAGCAATTCATACATACGATCATACAAGCCACGTACTTCTCGATAAGATTTAATGGCCTTTTGATCTTCACCCATTTGATCGTAAGAGTTGGCCTTCAAGTATTCAGCTTGAGCAATTACCGGGCTATTTTGATATTTGTTTAAAACGATCTTTGCTTCCTCAACAGCCAGATCATACGATCCTTTTTCATAAAGCGCACTAGCTATCCGAAATTGAGCATCGGAAGCATATCGATCTTCGGGGTATTGATTAAGCATCCCTTTAAGGGTTTCGATCGATTGATCATATTCTTTTAGATTAAACTCACTCCAACCTGCATAAAAATAAGCTTTCCCAGATACATCTGATGTAGGAAAGAGTTCAACATAACGCTTGTATTCTTTGGCAGCCTCACCATATTCTTTTTGCAAAAACCGTGTCTCTGCCACCTGAAATTGCACTAATGAACGAAAATTTTCGGCCACACCTTGGGCGTCGGTTACATGATGGTAAGCTGTTACCGCCTCATCATGTTGGCCACTCTTTTTGTAGGCATTACCCAATTGATACCATGCAGCAGGCACCACAGGTAACTCTAGTTCATCCCCGAATGACACTCTCACGCTATCAGTACGAACAGCTTTACTGAAACGCCGGCCATTCTCGAAATCAACTATTTTCGAGTATTCAATAATGGCACCTTCATACTCTCCAAGAGCATAAAGTGATTGCCCTGCATCAAAAGCAGTCTTCAGGTTCTGGGGTACTGGGAGGAATAGACTAGCTCCTAATCCCAATCCCAGTGCAATAATTCCCACAATAACCGTCATTAGACCCTCTCCTTATATTTTGCAGCCAATAATGAGTTTTTAGAACTGTAATGCTAAAGAAAAACGATGGGCGCCATTGGTCTCGGTCAGATCCAAGGGCATATGATAGGAATAATCAAACAATAACTTATCCCATACATACCCTAAACCAGCCGTTACATCTCCACTGGCATCCTCTTCAAAAATCTTAGAACCGCCCGCCCGCACCATCAAGCCCTGCACTAACACCGTTTCACCCCCTACAACTAGGCGGTTAGCCACTTCACCCGATACGTCCCGCAATACCCACTGGGCACTCACCAACGAGGTCCCACCAATCTTATACGATGCACCCACATGTACATCCATTGGCACTTTACCCGCATCCGCATCGCCCTTTACCGCTTCCTTAGCCACATTGGGTTGGTTCACATTCTTGACCAAAACACCCAACTGAGCACCGGCAATCGGGCTCTTCCACATCAATCCCAAATCAATGCCCAAGGCCCCACTACCGCTGTTCGACAACGGATCCGCTTTACCCGATACAGGGTCATTGGGAATATCACCCACACTCCAAAAAAGATATTTGCCTGTTAGGCCTAACTGCAAGCTACGGCCCAACCTATATGCCAAGGATAAAAAGGCGCCGTTTTCGCTCATTAAATCCGAGCCAATCCGTTCAAAGCCTAAACCCAAGCCCAGTTTGCTCCCCAAAGGCTGAACATACGATACGACATGTTGGCCCAGGTTATCGTCGTCAATGCCGCTAAACAACAACGACACATTGGTATAGGACAGTTGGCGGGTTTCAATCAAGCCTAAACCGGCAGGATTGGCAAACACCGCATCTGGATTATCCGCTACGGCCACGAAGCTATTCCCCAGAGCTGCCGAACGGGCACCGGCACCGATATTCTGGATATTAACCACCGCGCCCGATGATAACGACGTCAGGCCTATCACTGCTGCCGCCCAAAATATAACGCTCATTTTCATCGGTACTATCCTCCTTAAAGATAAATGAGATTTAAAATCCCTAATTTTCAGTTTGCCTGTGTCAGCTTTACTGTTCCATCCCGATAAATCCTACCGATATTCCGACTAAATCCATAGCCAACATCAATAGTCTCAACGGGTTCATTACGAAAATCAAAACGTAAAACCAGATCGTGTACAATGACTTCAATATCTTTAACATCATTATGTAAAACCGGAAAAACTAAAAACCCTTCGGTTTCCTGGCCACTAAAAACTTCTTCATTTTTAAATAGTGTGCGCCGTAACAAATCCATCCGCGCCTGATAACGCGCATATTCATTACCTCGGTAGCCAATCGCATACCCTCTATAATAGGTATCCATCTGTTGTAAACCAAGACTCCAGTATTCTCTCTTATTTGCTGCACGCAAAACAATCTTTGCAGGATCAATCTTTACCTTGGGATAAGAGTAGTTTTTTACACTTAACCTGAAAACAGTAAAACGTGTTCGCTCTTTCTCGCCTTCCCAAAACTCGGTATCACCAAAAGTATAAGGATTAGTAGATTTGACGCCACCACGTGAATCGGTCGCAAATTGACGATTCAACTCTTCATCAGTCATGGGCTTTAAACGTACTTCAAGGCGATCCTGAGTAAAAATAACACTACCATCATCAGCAACATTCATTGCCGTATTGCCAGACTCAACCGGTTGTAATGGCTCAGAGTAATAATGATAGCCACAACCTACCCCCAGTAGGGAAACCATCAGACAACTTACAAATAGATGCATCCTCATAACCTATCTCCCAATTGCACTCAATTCGAATTGAATGAGTCTTTAATACGGCCCCAACTTATTTTGTTAACAGAAGTAGGCCGGAAAATTTCTTCAAAAGGCATTAATTGAACATCTGCGAAACGATGCGAAAACTTAAATGCGTTTTGTCCTCCTGAAAGAGATAATTTAGCATCAAATAGTGTAGAAACCAAATCAAAATCGTTAAATTCTATATTAAGACCTAGAATTTGACCTTCTTCTAAGCGATGTTCCCTACTTAAAAAAGCGGCACCAATATCGATTTTATCAAAAGGTACTAGCATTATTTCATAGCTTATCACAGAGGATTGGCCAGTATCCTCACCTAATTGGTAGGCAGCTGCAGTATATAATCCATCCTCTAACGCATACCAAGCAGCCCCTGAAAAATTAATAAAAAAATCTTCATCCGGTGGCGGAGCAGCAAGAACAAAATGATTCGCTTCCGCCCCATTTAATTGTAGTTGCTCTTCAGCACTTAAATCTGAAAAATCTGCATATTGTCCACCGGAGTGATCAGCATCCAGAAAAATTTCAAAATCATCATCTTGCCAAATCAGTAATCCAGCACTTCCTACCGGTCGATCAATCTGGTGTAAATCATCATCAACCTGAGCAGCTATATATAATCTATTAAGTGTTTTATTCCAGCCAATAGTTACCCGTGCATCAAAGTCTGCACGATCCACTGGTTGATCTGTTACCAAATCGCTCATATCATCCATCGTAATGTGGTATGACTCATTTACACTTCCCCAATCCCGCAAGTCACCATCAATTTGCGGAACTAAATTATCGGGAAATTGAAAGACCTTGTAAACTTGCTCTTCAGGTAAATGCCCCCACCCATCTACAATCCCTACAAGAAACAATAACATTCCTATAAATATTTTCATCTTAACTTAAGATTAAGTATAGTCACAAATAACTCATGTGAAAATCTTTTTCTGAATAGAGGTCCTATGTACTATACTTGGGGATGAACAACAACCAATCCTCTAAAATATGTCAAGAACGTCAACATAGACCGTTTTTTATTGCTAATTTATGTGATAGTACTTCAAAAAATATGGCCTGTCAATAACAATTTTGACTTAAAACTTCAGACTTTAGCATTTGGCTCTCTTAGTATATCTCTTATTACATTCAATTACAATTATTTAAGGGATTATTGCACTCCTGCAAAAATGCTTACAAATCCCCGTGTTCGTGTTTCAACTTCATCGAATTCAAAATCCTTACGAGCTAATTCAAAACCGAGTATTGTCGTCAGCCTATATCCCTGATAATCAGAAAAATTGGTTAATTGTGCAGTAGCAACGATTCCAGCAAAGTCGTCAAGTGCTCCTGGTGGTGTCGGACGGTACAACTGGCGAAAGTATTCATATTCAATACCACTTTCAATAAATGAAGAGCGGAAAATCGGAAAACGTGCTAATATCATAAACAGCTGGGTCCATGTCCGTTCTTTGGCCTTTGAATTTACTACATCCTGACGAGACAAAAATTCACTTTTCCAACGCGGTACAACCGTAAAATCTCCTATCGTTAACCGATATTCGGTTTTGTTGATTAAACCAATAAAACCGGCCCGCCGTCGACGATCATTTAATTCTAATTCCACCGCTCTATCGCGTTGCCGATAAATTTGCCATTTGAATTTAGAACTTATCTCAAAACCCGGTAACCCCTTATACTCCCACCCTAACCAAGAGGTATTTATCCATGTATTTACCGCCGGCAAAACATCTTCCCGGAGACGTAATCCCCCTCTGGTATTAGGAGGCTGTACCCATTGAAAAAGATCATCGATAATAGTATCTTTAACTCTGCGCAAATCCTGGAACAGCCTTAAGCGTCCCCATCTCCCTTCGAAAGATGCAGAAAAAACTAAATACATCGCTTTATTATGCCGCTTATCAGAAATTTGATCAATCCGTTGCTGTCCAAGTGTTAACCGTGCAGTGGGACCTAAAAATGCTCCAGCATGAATATTATACCCTCGACGATCTCGTTTGTAGGGATAATCTGGTTCCTCATCGTTTTCAAAACGATCAATCGTACCATTATGATTCATATCTAAACCAAAAAGAAATTCAGGGCGATCAGTATAATAGCGTAGAAAAGGCTCCTCATAATCAGGAATCAGATTCGGACTATCTTCATTATCATTCTGGTTAAAGTCTGAAATAAAGTCGTTATTTTCATCCCACCCAGGAAAAACCTCTCGATCACCGCCCGAACCTTTACGCCTCCAGTCAGCAAAACGATCTTGATCATCGTTGTCTTCAACAAACTCGAAACGCTGAAAATCGTTGCGAAAATCAACCCTTCCCTCGCGATCAACGACTGTAATATGGGTAGCATAACGTGGACTGATACGAAAGCCTTCGGCAAAAGCAAATAATGGGTATGTAGACTTAGAAACGTTGAAAAGCCAAGCCGTAGCACGCTCATGTGCCGTATCATGCTGTTTGAGATTAGGATTGGGATACTGACGAAACTGTTTATTAATATTAACCTCTAGATACCCCTCGAGACCGCTGAAGTCATCCCATTCTAGCGTAAACCCAGCTATTTGATTAGCCGTCGGCAAGCCGTAGTCAAAACGTATTACACGCTGATTTGAATTATCCTGGACATTGCCGCTGGCCTGTGCAACTTCTAAAAACACCCCTTGGCGATCAGATGCCATTGCAATTAGGTAATCGTTAGCAATAACAAGTTCCACTTCAACTCGTTTTATTTCGCTGATATCCGGTCCCGTATAGGTACGATCACCAAAATCGTAGATCAAGCGAATCTGTTCATTACCATCCGCACTGAGAAAGCCTCGACGCTGAAACCCCCCTTCAATAATTGCCCGAAAACCAATCTCACTACCGCGGATAATATTGCCGTCTATACTATGAATCAAAACATCATTAGCAAAAAGAGCACCGCCGCCATCTCGATCTTCTGGAGAATCATCTGAAATAAGCACTTCAATGCGTCCTAAATTTTGCGCATTTTGAGCCGCAGAAAGATTACCGCTAAACATATCGCCGCTAAACGCTTCTATTTGAGTATGTGCTTGATGAGCATTGATGAATGTCCCACCTACCCTAGCAAAATCACCAACTTGAGCTAGCATACGGCCACCGATCAGATTAGTATTATCCGTACGTTGTTGGGGTACGCCTGAGGCTCCGTTATCACTAATACGTGAAAGCAATAGGGTTCCTTCGTATTTATCTGAAGCGAAATCCCACTGCAAACCATCAAACTGTGGTTTTGAAAACGTCATCGGTGTCAACGTAGTACGAATACGACTGCTAATAGTCACCGCATAATGATATTGTCCCTTATGGTCAGAAGCAATTACTAGGTTAGAAAACCAGGAGGAGAAACGCCCCGACTTTTCCAGACTACTACCAAACGGCTGCGGGTTTTCTTGACGCCAATCATAAATCAACCAACCCCGCAATAAAAAATTTCCATAGACATCATAAAAAAAATCGCCTTCTAAGGAAGTATCAACGTAGCGTTGGTACAAAGCGCGGGAATAATTGTTGTATTCTTGTGCCTGCCAGCCAAATTCAGTATACAGTTCCTGCGGCACATACCATTTACGTACTACCGGGTCCAACGCATCAAACAGTACCCCAGGACCGCTTGGCTCATAGCTTACCTTACCACCGCGCTTAACCTGCCCTAAACGAGTCCCAAACTCTTGGGCTAAGACGGTATTAGCTAGTAATATCGACAAGCATAGCAACCAAATAATTCTCACTGGATTTTCCTATCCATAATAATTAATCTTTCGACCCCTGTTTTAGTAAACCAAACCAAGTAGACCACTATGTCGTTCTTCAAAAGCATCCGCTTTAACTCGTAGAACCCATATATAATGTCCTGGCGGCAAGTATTTTCCATCAACTCGACCATCCCAAGTAAAAAGAGCCGGACCAATAAAACGTTCTTCGTCAAATGCTGTATCTACCTTACGGCCGGCCAGGTCATAGATTTCTAGAATAACAGGAGTAGCGCGGGTTAGCTGCAATAAATTGAAGAAAATCTCTAATTCATCATTGGCACCGTCCTCATTAGGCGTCAAAATTGTACTGGAAAAGACAATCTCACCAATTAGTTTACCAACTTGTGAGCGCGGTATAGCTACCGAAAGATTTGACAATGCAGCCACGTCCTCAGAACTGAAATCTACGGCATTACCCGCTTCAAGAATTTGTGGGACGGTAGGAAAGCGACTATTGAAAGCGCGTCCAGAAAATGTTGTACCAAAACGAAAAATGGGTAAATCAAAGGTAAATTCGAGTAGCGTTTTATCTTTTATTATCAGCGGAAAACTAATAATAAAGCCATCCCCTTTGACCTCTTCTACAGAAAATGCTACGGACTGACTATCAATCCGCACATCACGGATGCGATCAATTGCAATATTGGTATCTACCTGCAACCGATCAAAACCACGAATGCGGTCATTAGCTCGTAGTAATACCGCATAGCGAAACGTAGCCGGATGCTCTGCCTCAGCCAATCGAGGAAAGACTTCAGCTCGTAGAGTATCAGCAATAGGCGGCTGTAAATAATCAAACGTCAGTTGGCCAATCTGACGTGTTTCGAATAAATCCCCCTCAAATTCAAAACGAAACTGGACATAACGCCGTGGCCCTGGAGCCGTCACTAATCCTCCATTTTCCACTGATTTCCATGGACTCCAATGTTGCATATCATCAATCAACTCGGCCTGATTAAAACGCTCTAAACGATAATAATCTTCCGGCGTCACTTCTATAACAAAAGGTTCTCCACTTTCACTTTCCCCTTTACGACGATAGAGAATAGGTGTCTCGTCATTACCGCTACGTACGCGTGTTCGAACCTGTGAAAAACGTTCTCGCCCTATAGCTTCTTCAACCCAACGAGCTTGACCAATGGTAGCACGATCACCAAAATCAATTAGGTCAGTATAATACGACCCACTTTGCAAATAGCCAGTACCGTAAACTTCGATCTCATCTATCTCAAAAGGATTTTCAGTAAGAGATCGAATTTTTAACAAACGGACATATTGTGGTGGTACATCAACTTCAACAATTGCCGTCGCGTTCTCTGGTTCACGCTGGACAAGAATATCAGGGGCATTCAATGAGGTATTCGTCTGGTACGGATTAACCAATACCTCATAAGCACGCATAAAGCTATCCTGATACGGCGCGGAAGAGCTCGACACCAAAGTATTACGCGGGTAAAAACGAACTCGGCTAACCCCTACAGGTGAACCAAAATCAAGAATAATTACAATGCCGTTAGCATTAGCTTCTGGGTGTGTAATCGTCGGTTTGCGTTCGTAAGCTATTTCATGGTCTCCATTAACAGTACCAACAAGTTGCGCATTTACCAATTTACGTGGCCGCAGTAATGAATTTGGCGCACTAATCTTAGCCCCTTCCAATAAAACTCTAGGCGCAATATTAATATCATCGGTAAAAAAAAGTGGGCTTATCCATCCCGGTCGATTAAAAAAATCAATGGCATTACTAGGTGTATTTGTCGTATCTACTTGGTTACCACCCGCTAGTAGCACTGGATCAATCGAATTTCCTCCTTCAATCCAAGATAGGCCGCCACTGCCGATAGTAAATGTACGCACCGGCTGTCCCCAAACCACGGACCATGAAACCAATATCCCCAACAGAGTCATTATCCAGAGGATACGACTTCTTACTTGTAGACACTTATTCCACATGATTTCCAATCTCTATTGCCTGATAGATAACCTTGGCTATCATCCGATTGGCACGCGGATTTGTATGGCAAAAATCGATATAAATATTTTCTGTGATCTCGTTAAATAAGTCTCCGATAAATTGTACCGAAGTACCATTCTCAAAACGCTCTTTAGCTTGTTTATAAACCGCTAGCTGCGAATTGACCAAAACCTTATCCGAAGCATCCAAAATCTGCTGCTCGTATCCAGTGAGTGGCTTACTCAAGCTATAAATATTAGGCTGCCAAAAAAAATAAACTTTAAAATCATATGCTGCTGCCAATGCTTGTACTTGAAAAACAAAAGCCTCATATGCATTTAATGTAGCTTCTACATTTTCTTCAACTCGCGCTCCTACCCCCTTTCCCCAAGCCGCTAGATCTGGTTCTATTGGCGCGAATAAGCGATAGTTACTATGCCGTAAGAAGGCCTGCCTAACTAGTCCCCCAAAATTACGATTTCTGATTTGGGCCATATTTTCTTCTTCTTCACGACGCACTTTTTGTGGATCTCGTGGAATCCCAGGTGCATAAACTCCAGCATAGCCATCATTAACGCCATCATAAAAAACAACAATATCCGGAATATCACCGAAGGCTAATCTTTCAAGCAGAAGATTCAACTCTTGGATACTAACAAAACCTTGTTCACCTAGATTATATACATCATAGTCATTACCCAGCATAGTTTGTAAAAAAGAAGGGATTGTAGCTTCATCTGGTACCCCACGTCCCCACATTGTTGACCCTCCCATACAAAAAACTTTCACGGCATCAGAGCGCGGATATTTAAGTGTTTTTCGATTGCCAACAGAATCAACATTCACAAAATGTCCTCTAGCCGGATTACCTTTCCAATGGTAATAAGGCTCAAAATGAACTTGAGTAGCACGTTGTGTATCTTGTAAGAATGTCTGCATAGCAGCATCGGTCTCACCGCTAGCGTCCACCCGTGAAGATTCTGTATTAGGAGTAAAAAAGCCCAACAAAAAATGACCTAAGATCAGCATCAACAGCGTCGTCCCAATTAGATAGGAGACATATTTGTATGCCGTAATAATCATTAATAAAAAAGATCGCATTATTATTGATCTCACTGCTCTTTACGAGCCTATTACTTATAAAGTGTCTCGTTATTGCCAAGCAACACTTCAATTTCTGAAATAAATACCTGTCTTACCAAGAAATATCTAGAACACCTAAAAAACACTAGCTCAAAGTCCAGCGTTAACACTTAAAAAAAAGAGGCTTGTACTTTGAATCTGTCCTGATTCCGTCGGCTGACGTCCCCAACGCAAGCCAGCCCGGGTCACCAAATCATAACCTATATAAGCAACGCGATTGGTCACCTGAGTAACCAAAGTCCAAAGCTGTTGGGTCTCACCCATACCATCTAAATATTTGATCCAACCCATCTCCCAACCAACCTGTAATTCGGTACTGAATTTTTGCCGCCCAAATCGCGGAAAATAATTCACCCCGATCTGTTCAGCTAGTAAGGGCTGACTTAATAGCAAAGTAACAGTCTCTTCCAATACCGTTTTAACCGGCACGCGTAAATTGAACGGACGCTCTCGGCGAAACTCACTTTTCCAACGCGGTTCCAACACGGCTAAACCTATGGGAATACTCCATTCAACTTTATTGATCACTCCCAAAAAACCCGAATCCATCCGGCCTTCGCGTTCTTGTATTTGTTCTCTATTTTGACGTTGGCGTACTGTTTTCCATTTAAACCGGTGTAGCAACCTTATCCCTGGCCCTATACCCTGCTCTAAATCAGCATAAAGAATATTCTTCCAGCTATTACGTGCAGACAGAGGGTCCGGCACTTCGCGCAAACGTCCCAATGCGCCAATAGGCTGAATCCATAAGGTTAAATCATCAGGAATATTATCTTTTACTAGCAGTGCATGTTCAAAAAGACGAAAGCGACCAGTACCAACACTTCTTATCCATGTACCCAAAAAATATGCCGCTTTAGTACGGCCATCCCCTGCGAGTAATCGCATTCGTTGATGACCTAAGGTAAATGCTATATCTGGACCAATATTAGCTCGTACATATGCATTAAACCCTTGATGATCTCGTTTGTATGGGTAATCCGGTAAAGCATCATTTTCAAAACGGTCAATTGTATCATTGTGATTCAAATCAAGACCGAACAGATATTCAGGCCGATCAGATCTAAAACGTAAAAAGGGTTCTTCATAATCAGGTTGCAAATTTCCATTTTGATTATGGTCATATAAAAAATCCTGATTTTCATCATAACCAGGCCAGACAACTGGATTCCAGGCCTGAAAAGGCCTCTCCCAGTCCGGTAAAGCATTATGATCATCATCATCGTCGACAAATTCATAAAGCTGCGGGACTGGACTGCGATAACGAATCTTTCCATTCGCTTGTTTAACCCAGTAATTGGTCGAGAAATCATCGTCCATACTAAATGTTTCTAAAAAAAATGCCCAGGGGAATTTATCGTATAACGCCGTAGTATATGCAGCTAACGCTTGCTCTCTCTTAACATAACCCCTGCTGATATTAGGACTTGGATATTGGCCAAAACGTCGGTTTAATACCAATTCTCCTTGTACTGTTAAGCCATGCCAATCAATCGTATTCCAGTTTACTCCAATTAATTCATTGGCCGTTGGCAAACTATAATCCAAGGCAATAATGGTACCGTTACTTAGGTCTTTAATATTTCCCTGAGCTCGACGCACAGGTAAAAAGACCGGTGCTTCCCGACGCCCTTCCCCATCGGTCTGTAAATTCGAGGTCATCTCCACCTGGTAATCATTGGCTAGTGATAATTCAACTTGAACCCGCTTAAGATCTACGGAAGAAATTCCATTGTATTCTAGATCTTCCAAATCATAGCGTAGCAGGATTATATCTGAACCGCTAGCCACTATATTATTGCCTTGAGTAACCCCCCCTTCAACAAAAGGGAAAAAACCTATTTCACTTCCACGCAATGCCTGTCCACTCGTATCACTCATCACAATATCCTGAGCAAACAGTACCGCACCTTTGCTCAGGTCCGTTGGTGAGTCATCACGAATCTGTACCCACAGGGTTTTCAACGCCTGATTTTGGTTACTACTCAAGATCCCCTGCAAAGGATTACCACTTACAAAGCGTTCCTCTGTACGGGCATTATGACCATTTACATAGGTGAGCCCCAAGGAAGCATTTGATGCAACATCGATTTGCACATGCCCCCCCATAATATGAGTAACATCAGTAAATGAACCTCTATTGGGTTCACTAGGACGTGACAATACCATAGTTCCACGATAACGTTCAGCATCATAATCAAGCCGCATACCATTAAAACGCGGCTTGTAAAAAGTTAATGGCGTAAAACTAGTATAAATTGAATCACCGATTAATAAGCGATAAGCATTGGCACCAATACCATCGGTAGCAATCACTAAACGATCAAAAAAACGCCTATAAGCACTGGTCTGATTGGGATTGCGTGGACGTTTAAGTATTTCACTGCCCCGAGGTGCTTCCTGTGTCTGGCTCCAACTATAAACCAACCAACCACGCCCTAATGGCGTACCAAAACTATCAAACCACTCTGCTCCCTCCAGCAGTGAATTTACATAACGCTGGTAATATTCCCGTGCATAGTTGGTTTCCGTTGTATACCAGGGACGCACATAAGCATCAACCAAGTTTCGCGGCCCGTACCATTTATGCAATTGTGGCACAATATAATCGGTTTCGAAATATTGAATCCCGGGCTCTTTCCACCCCTTTCCCAATACTCCTTGTAACGTGCCACGATATTCAGCTTGAAGAGGTATATCAAAAAAAAATAGTAACAAGAATAAAAACTTAAAAAAAGAATGCATTGCCTAGTATGACACTCCTAAAGATCGAACGAATTCTGTACCTTCAGTACTGGCTTCCGTGTCAAATCCAGCACGTACTATATATATTCCAGGAACAACGCGTCGCGCCTTCTCATCATATCCATCCCAAATAAATCGATGCCGTCCACTACTTTGCACAATTTGTCGTGAAAGATCACGGATGCACTTCCCCCCCAAATCATAAATCCCTACTGCAAACACGCCCTCACCATCTAAGCGAAATACAGAGAATTCTAAGATCGCATTATCGTTGATTCCATCCCCATTAGGAGTGAACACTTGTGGAGTTAACACAACCTCTCCTAACAAAGGTGCATGACGTAAATCCGTCACTACTATTAACCCCTGGCCTGGCCCCAAATCACTAGCATTACCAGCACTAGCAGGCTGAATAACACCAGGACGTGCATCACTAGCCAAATCTACCGAGAATACCGTACTATTTAGAAAGACTCGAGTCTTAAATTTAATTGCATAAATCTGTCCACCTTGACGCACAGGTTGGTCAAAACGCACCTCCACCCCACCATCTAATAAAGGATCTACCAAAACCTGTGAATCATCTAGACGACGCCCCGCCCCAATTCGAAGTTGTGTTTCGCTACCAACCAATATCTCGCTTAAGGTTAACGGTACTGACGACGACGAACGCAATCTCAATCGATCAAAGCCAAGATCCTTAAAAACAAAAAAAGGCTTAATATATAAGGTGAATTCTTCTTCTATACCCGGCTCAATATCTCGTATCGGCCAAATCTCGGCTAATACACGATTTACCAATGGTGGTTCAAAATTCAGTTCCACGCGACTCAATAAAGCGGCTCGTTCTGGATCCGTACTACGTAACCTCACCTGGATCTGCACATACTGTCGCGGATTAGGTGATTTGAATACCTTACCGGGTTCAGTGTATACCTCACTCCAATTACTCCATAAGGGCCCAGGATATTCTTCCACAATAATTTCGCCCCGATTTTCTTCCCGACTAGCTTCCCAACGTTCTTTAGACAGTTCTCGTCCAAAACGATCAAAATAGCGCGTAATCTGTAATAAATCATCTCCACTACGTGTCCGGATCTCTATACTTGTATTTAATGGCTCTTCTCCATACCAATCTAGTGTAGTTAAGATCCGTGGTCGTCCCAAGCGAATCAAAGGCGACTCCATCACTACATCCGACACATAGCCCCTACCATATGCTTGAATTTCACTTACCCTAGCTTCTTCCGTTTGGGCTCCAACAAGTTCTAAACGCCGCAATTCAAGGTAACGCACTTCTTGTATTGGGAAGCGTTCCTCCAGTTGTAAAAAACCTTCCATATTTAACCGTTCATCGAATGCTTGCCACAATTTGTCTCCCCCTGGTTCCAACGTTCCATCAGAAATTCGCACCTGATAGGCTATAGGTGGATCTTGTGGACTCAATAAACGAATACGATCCAACCAGTATTTAGCCCCTAGGTCAATTTCAACTTGATTTTTATTCTTCAGTGCATCATAGGTCCGTAAATAATAAGAAGAGGGATACAAACCATCAGTTAAGTAACGCAGTATAATAGAATCAAAGAAAAAGCCTTGACTAAAACGCTCCCGCTGGGTCAAGGTGACAACATTATCTCCTAATGTCCATACTTCCAACTCAGCCAGTCGAGGTCGTTCACGCCGATAATATCGCACCGGCCCTTGTTCCTCTGGCGCCAACAGTTCATAGCTTTCGGAAGCTATTGGAATTTCACGACCGCTAATAGTTAAGCGAAAAAAATCTATCGCCCCCCGATCCGCTGGATCAATGCGTCGTTCATACGCCTCTCGAGTAATTTCTCGACCGTGGTCTCCATCACTGGCCAATGCATCAAAGCGTACAAATTGTGCCAATTCTCCCTCAACACCGTCTGGAACAGGCACTAATGGCTCTAAGTCAAAGACAAACTCTCGCTGATCCTTATTGGGTCGAATTACCTGACCGACACGGACATAACGGCGTTTTCTATTTTTGCCAAAATCAGCAATACCGTCGGAAATCAAAACGCGAAATTTTAGGAAGGGATCGCCTTGTCCCGCATCAACAAAACGGGCAATAATACGTTTGACAATAACACTCCGTCCCAAATCAACCTCCACAAACCA
>JACLAC010010562.1_pt1 | contig 18113 bp, 20 predicted proteins | sample 8027881 | NCBI WGS metagenome assembly JACLAC01 (sample SAMN15725517, study PRJNA655200) | protist metagenome | isolation source: fluorescence activated cell sorting (FACS) single amplified genomes of... | place: Spain: Blaines Bay Microbial Observatory, Mediterranean Sea | collected 2016-01-19 | reverse complement strand
GGGCCAAGACTGGATCGGGTCGTTCAACTCGGTAGGCTTGAGAAGCTTGTATAGGCGTATTCCTTCCTTCTGAAATTGAGCCGTTAGTTGCCGCAGCGTAAGTGTCCTTATTTTACCCAATGTGTCGAGTCCGATGTCGATAAGCAGGTCAATGAGTGATTTATGAAAGCCGAAGCAACACAGGTTACGTGCCGACATATTGTTGAGCATGTGTGCTTCTTCATGGGGGTGGACGATTGATAGTTGGCCAGGTGGACTTGCTGCAGCGCATAACATAGAGAGGGTGGGGTTTGTTGCATATCCAGCCGGGGCCTGTAGAGTGCGGAGTAAGGCCTCAAGGTCGGCTCGAACAAAACCTTGAGCGTGTACCCATCGACCGATATAGCCGCGATCGCTAATGGGCTCGATCTGAGGCGTAAGGTTGTATAACTGATTTATGATGTGATCCCAGAGAGCGTCCTCAAGTGTAAGATCGCGCAGAGCTAAGCTGGCTTGTGGAAACAGGGCTTTTGTGCGGTGCAGAGTATCTCCCAAGATGAGACCGCGTACCAGCAGAGGCATTGAGGCCGAAGTGGTAATGGTTCCATTGTGAACGATTACCTCCTCGTCAGCCACTAGGCTTTTAGCATGCGTTGCGGCCAACGCCCCAAAATGAGGCAAAAAGACGGTGCAAATGCCCTTGCTCATGGTCACTGTTTTATAATAGGTGAACAAATGTATAGTATACAATATAACACAAAGAAATGCAATTTCATTTTATTCACGGGACATTTTACCTATAAAATGTTTATAAACAACATATTATGACTGTATTGTTTGCATTGCGGACTGATTTGGCCCTTTTCCACGTAATGGCCGACTGTGAATTTTGTGACGCGTGGCTTACGAGCATAGAGCATTTGGCGCAAAAGTTACGCAACTCCATGTCGCTCGCTGTGGTTTCACCACAACCTATGGAGCCGCTTTCTTCAAGGGCGGGAGCTATGGGCTGGACCATTCCTTCATTACTCTACGGAGATGTGTAATCTATCGGAGGATATGGATTTCCTGCGATCGGATAATGGGATTGCTGGTATTGTCGCATGCCAATTCGTAGGTGATGAGGTCGATATGGTAGCCAGGGCTCCATTTGGACCATCGCCATTTTGTAGCATGTGGATCTTTGCGGATAAGATTCTAAACGCCCATGTTTAATGGATTGATCAATGGGGATGGACATATGCCCGAATACTGGTTGATGGTCGGATTATTACGAGACGAATATCGGCGGCCTATTACGTCGGTGGACCTACTGCGATTATGAATTGGACAAGCGATGGGTAGAGGCGATTGATATTGACAGTTGGTCGTTGATAGGACTAGCGTTGAAGTGGGTAGGAGTTAGATCTACAGATTATGAAGGTTTATCCGACACTTTCATTGCCATCGCAGAGTCGATGGTTGAGTCTCAACTTTCTACGGATAAAGTTCGAAAGCGCATTGAGGAATATATCAGTGAGGTTTTAGGGCATGGTCCGGGGATATTGCCGAATTAACATGAATAGGCGGTTTCCACACGGGTAATATTCTCCCCAATTTTAAAAGCTGCCGCTTTGTTTGCAACGGGATTTCGGCCCAAGTTTGATTCGGTAGCCCAATTGAGCAAATCGTTCGATCTATAGCGGTATCCAAGTACCAAACTTCACTACCTGTAATCCAGAGGAGCGCCCTCGCCGAGGTATACGCTTGGGTTTGGGACGGACTTTGAGCCCTTCTTTTCGACGGATACCGATAGGTCGATCGATGCAAACCCAGATAGCGACACGCCCTCCATTCAGAGCACAGCCTCTGATCAAGGGCATGTGCCACGGCTTGTTTTTTCTGCATCGGGCATATCAATTTTTTGAATTGACTTCTTCCAATACGCGGTTTTTCAGCATCGTTTCAGCCAGCATCTTCTTCAGCTCCACGTTCTCTTTTCCAACTCGTTGAGTCGTTTGGCATCGGCTACATCCATATCGCCGTATTTACGACGCCATCGATGAAAAGTAGCTTTGGAAATATTGTTCTCCCGGCAGATCGACTCGACGGTTTGGTCCGTATCGGCCTGATGCAATATGCGGATGATCTCTTTAAAAGGTGTTGTGCTATTTCTGTTTCATGAGCCTACTCCTTAGTCGCGGGTTTCATCCTAATTGGAGCAAATCAACGCGGTCATCACATACGCTAGTACCGCAATTCTCTTAGGCCGGTTTGGGATGGAAAATATCTCAAGCGACATCATAGTTCGCCGATTAGAAGAGAGTAGGTGCGCGGCAATCCCCTCTGATTTGACCCTCGTCCGAAATCCTGCCGCCGAATTGTTCGCCCTCGTCCCTAGTGGTTGAAGGCGAGTATTTTATTACTCGACGAAAGTAAAGAGATGGAAGGCGCGCGGAACAAGCATAAAGACGATGACGCGTATGTGGCTGATGTCGAAATTCGCGTTAAGACTGGATTCTACAACTCCGATGAATTTTGCCGCGAAATAGCCGAAGTGATCCTTGATTCATCCGTCTTTTGGCGCAAGGAGTCTCAATCTAAAGCACATAAAAAGTAACCTGGCTAACGTCCATTTACATCTCCCATTTTCCTCAAATTGGCATCAGATATTGTTAATCAACGGCTAGGCGTATCGGGCAAAGGGAATCATGGTCGCATTGCCGTTATTGCTTTATGCCGCACTCATCTGGTCGGACGTTTTTCCCCGTCTAGTTGCGGGGTGTCGACCAGTAGTCCTATTGCTCTTGGCCTGCCACGGCAATTACTTCTCGCGGTAACTACCCTCGCCATCGGCACCGCTTCGACCGCATCTGGCCGCGTGGGCCGGGTCATTTTGGTTCAAGGGCGGTATGTGCGTTCGCCTATTGTGCTGGTTTATCTTTTCGCGTGCGTGCCCATCTGCTCGGCGACAGCGAACCGCGGTTCCGCGATCTGGGATTGGCGCTCTTGCATTCGGGGCAAATCGAAGAAGCGCGCACTATCGTGTGGCATCTGTATATGACAAAACGCTCTTAATTCGGTTGACGAAAACGAGCAGGATGCGTATTTTTTACGGTGAACATATGTGCACCTATTCATGTGACTATTATTCACGCAGATATGGATGCCTTTTACGCGAGTGTAGGGCAGCGCGATAACCTCTACCTGAAGGGGGGCTCGTTGTGGGCGGGGGTGGTGGTCGACGAGGGGTAATCTCTACATGGTCTTATGAGGTGCGTGCCTTATGGTGTTCGAAATGAAATACAGGCGGAGACCCAGCTCGCAGTATCTGTTGGAGTTGCTGCGAGCAAGTTTGTTACGGAGGCTGCTTCGGAAGAGAGTGAGCCGGATGGTTTGATGATCGTTGAGCCTAGAACCGAGATTGCCTTTTGGGGAGCCATTGCCAGTATCGATTGCCGTAAGGTCGTTACTCGCGCAGCGTGGCCCGCCGGTCGCGTAAGGTGGGGAGGCCGTGTTGTGGTGTCAGGGTTAAGTTTCGTTATCTCGATATTGAAACCGTAACACGTCAGCGTCGTGTGTCGTCTAGTGTGGACGAAGTAATATTGTATGCCGTAGCGCGGCGGTTATTTGCTGAAGTGTGGAAGGGCAGATCCTTGTGATTTTTGGTGATGGGGGTTGCGGCAGATTGAAAGGAAGCTCTATGCCGGTAGTGCGGATGGAGATTGTTGACATTGACCAGATTTGTATAGGTAGTGCACAGTGGCTAGCAGGCGAACTCTACGAGATTATACGTAGTGAGGATGGTCATACCTGGCTGCGTATCGTTTCCATTCCGACGAATCACTACGCAGAGAATCACTTGGTTGACGCAGCACGGACCGATCGGCCAGTTTTTGTTGAAGTGCAGCGGTGCGGTCGTTCTAAACGCATGGCGGCTGCCTCTACGGCGATACTGGGCCGCAATCGTGACAATGTCCGTACCACATTTTCAGAGCCGCTTGTGGGACGTATCGCTTTGGGGGACAACCTCAAATGAGTGGGGATCCGATGAGCAAAGCGCGGATGAGTCGATTAGAGGCGTATGCGGATGACGAGGAAATCGAAGCGCTGTGGGCAAAATTTGCCGAGTCGATCAATAAGGCGCAGAAGAACAGTAACCACCCAGTGGAAACGCTACAAGCAATAGCAGTTGCGTTATCTGCGTTGGGAGAAGGGGTCCGGCAGATGTTGCTGAAGCTTAGTGAGAATGCGAATAAGGTCAAAGATCCTCCCTGAGCTTTTTGCGCTACGGATTACCAGAGTCAACATCATTGGCAAGATCGCGGATCGCCTGCGTAATCCGTAGAAAATTTTGCTGTGCATCCGGTTGTTCGAGTGCATCCAAAAGTGTTCGATATCGTCGGAATTGGCTCAGTGCCCGCTGGTCAGCAAGCTCAAATCTTCTAGGTATTCGTTGATAGAATCCGATGCCCGTACCTGCTCAATGCGTGCAGCGCATTGACAAATGATCGTACCGACTCCTGTGTTGGAATATCGCTTGGCTTTTCTAGTTTTTGATGTAAAACTCCGTCTTTAATATATTCGCCTTCTCGCCAGCGCATGGAATGTAACCTTATAGATCGTACTGCAATGACCGCAATCGCAATTATAAACCATAAGGGAGGCGTAGGTAAGACGACGACGGCGGTAAATCTCGCAGTCGCGTTTGCGGCGAGGGGACACTCCACGCTACTCGTAGATTGCGATCCGCAGGCCCATGCTACTCGCTGTTTGCTCGAGGCTATTCCCGACCGCACAGTAGGTGATCTTCTCATGGATAAGCCTTCGCAGGCTAAACGTGCTGTGTTTGCCAGTGATTACGAGAATCTGGACGTGGTCGGTTCTTCTAATGAATTGACCGGAACTGCGGAACTGCTCTCGGCCCGCGTTCGGCGTGAGGTGCGCTTGTCAAAGGCCTTGCAAGCGCTCGACTACGACTATGTTTTGCTTGATTCAGCTCCGACGGAAGGTGTTCTTACGCACAATGTGATTACTGCGGCCGATTTGTTATTGGTGCCGGTGCAGATGGGGGGAGGGGCAATTGAGGGTGTTGAGCCGCTGCTAGAACTTGCGACGGAACTTCGAGATGGTGAGGATATGCCGTACCGGCTCTTTCTGACCATGTTTGATCGACGGACAACGAGGACTAATACAACCGTAGTTGACCGTCTCAGGAGACATCGCAAGAACTTGCTAAAGACCTATATCGCGAAGAGCGAGCGGCTGAATCAGGCCAATCTCGAATCCAGGCCCATTGCAGCCCACGCCCCAGGGGCGCGGGGGGTACGGGAGTTTGATGCATTGGCCAAGGACGTCGTGGCGGTCGCACGACGTCTGTGACATTATGCTGCTGTAGGCTGAAGCGCTTCAGCTTGCAGGCGTGCTGCGTGTTCGCGTTGACGCACGTTGTCCCATAATTCACGCTCTCGGCGAGTGATGTCAATGGCCAAATCGGATCGAATGCCATTGTAATTGGCTAGGGCATCTATGCGAGCAGTAATATGGATGGCTTCCTGTAGTATGAATTCGGGATTAGGCATGGGCGCCTCGTGTTGTCATGGCGAACTGAACAAATGTATAGTATAGAATGTGCCGTAGTCAAGAATAATGTGAGTTGGCGAAGAATTCAAGGTAGTTCCTATACGCAGAATAGCGCCTCGCAATGCTTGTCAATTTCGGCAGCAACATTCGCTATACATTAACAGAACACCGCAGAGCGGTACCTCTCTCCCGCCTTCAAGTAGCAATTCAGTTCAAAAAGTTCTTGTGGTTTTTGTCGAATAACCTTTGATTAAGTGCACTTTTGTGCACTTAATCAAAGGTTATTCGGTCTGTGACGCGGAAATATCGCGAATTGCTTGAGCAACTTCCTTTTGATGCGCCTGCTTCGATAAAATCGAGCTTAAGTCGAGCTGTGCATATCAGGTGGTATGGCTGGAGAGAGATCGCCTGGCAAGATGAGCTAGTGATTGTCACAGGTGCGTGTGGCCGGTGTGGCCACCACGATGTTTTGGTAGAATTAGATCGGCAGTTGATTTGCTCAAGGAGTTGTCTAAAGACCGAAGAGCGATCGATCGCGCGCCTCGTCAGCCGAAACCAACTGCGAAAAAGTACCCCTTCTCAGGAATTCAGGGGTACTCGCTGCTGAGATCTATATTCATGATTCATGGAGATGCTCCTGGCATGGGATGATGACGAGTAGGTCTCCCTGAAATATAGTGATGTGTCGTCTTCAAGCGGAGTGGAAGAATTAGATACTTTTCATTCGGGCGGCCGCTTAGCAGTCCTTCTCAAAGGAGCTGCATGTGCTTATCCTTTTGCTCGTATGCATTTTTCCCGATGTCGATCCAGATCTCACTGCTCCGCATTCCACGCGACACCGGCAGGTCAGCGCTTCATGATTAAAAGATTCTTCCCCTCTCAGGTCGAAACTGCGGCCTTCTGTGAACGGTGAGCGATCTCCCAGAGCGTGACCCTGGTCCGCGCGTGCTGTGTGCGCGGTGCGAGACGTTGCGCAGGACGTTTATCGAGCGGCGCGGGAAGGCGCTATTGCTTGAATGTGCCGCCTGTCGTTTTGATATAGGGACTACTGATGAGCAGGTGCTGATGGAGTGCCGTCTTCGGCAGCGTGCCTTGCTTTTGGCTATGCGTACTGGTCGGAGGCGTGTGGTAGAACCCAGCGTAACGTACTGGCGGGGGACAGTCTGGATCGACAGTGTGGTGCGCTTAGAAGGGACTTGTAAAAACTGTAGGACGAGAGCTCGTCTGTGGCCTTTGTCGGGGGAAGAAATCTGTTCTTCATGCTATGCGCAGGAGGAACTGCAGATCGCGCGATTATTGCAGGGGTAGGCAGAGAACCGTCCTCAGAGATGTTGGCGGCAACCTGCGCGTGAGGGGCGTCGCCGGGAAGGCGACAGCGCCCCACCGAGCGGCGAAGCCGACGCATCATCCTGATGTGTCGACTTCAATCCGCTTCAGTTATGGAGCTGTGTCCCGTTGTGAAATTCGGAAGTATTCTACGAGGTTGCCTGTGGGGGTGCGCACCCGCGATGTTCTCCCGCTGTCCCCTTGGGGCGTATACCTCACCAATTGCAAGTGTTATGCCAGTCTGTTAACTTGAATGATGGCGATGTATTTAACTCTCAATTTTGCAGTTGGTTAAGTGGTGTAGCTTGTTCTATACAGCGTGTGAATAGGATATGGGCTATGAGGGAAGATCTTGCCCATTTTCTTTGTGGCTAGGGAAACTCTGGAGCGATAGTCGCAGCACTATCTCTGAATTCTCGCAACTCCCGCTGCAATCCGTGAAACGTATCGCCAAGCGCGAGTGCTTTGGTGAAATCCTGCGCTATCATACATGCTGGTCAATCATGATCTGATTGCCGTCCTTCATTACGAACCATTGCTCTGCCTCGGCACCGCCCATATTGTAAATCCTAGTATTTCGTAAACTAGCGAGAAGCCTATAAGTCTTTGACCGCTAGGCTGATTGAGAAAACACCAAGGGCCACAACAGCCCTTTCATTATTGAAATATCGTGAACACATGTAGAGTGACCTACCCTTGGCCGGTGGGGCCGTCAATCGGTATATTTGCCGGCAAGTCGAAATTTTTGCAATCATAATTGTAGATGCGCCTTTAGCGCAGGAAATTTCCTGCGCAGCGAACTCGGCGTCCGATCTCTGATTTGTCGGATTCGCTCTCTGGACACGTTTTCGGCCCGACCGATTTACTCAAAGGTCTGCCGAGCATGGTCTCGCAGTCCATCGCAATAAACAATAACGCGCCCCAGGATGGGCGGAAGCTGTTTTATTGCGGATTGTAGATGTGGTCCCCATGACAGAATTGGCATGTCGTTCGTTGTATGGCGTCAGTTGGATCGGAGACCGTTTCGTGCAAAGGTTGAGTGGTGCGATGTGCGACGAGTTCGTCGAACGAAGAGCCTCGTCTATTTGCCCTTATTGAGTCGCAGCCGAGTTTGAGGTCGATTCCAATTTCGTCAGCTGCACGCTCGTAGCGTGGAGCGTATCTCAGCGACTGCTCTAGGCGATTGGTAGCCTTGTCTATACGCTAACACTAATTTGGTCCCTTTAAATTTAGGATCTGGCTTAACAGCGTCTAACGGAGGGCGTCATAATATGAGCAAAACAACAAGAGGAATAGCAAGAGGAACAGCAAGAGGAAGGAGGATGTCCGTGGAAAGTGAGCATGTTTGTCCACTATGTGGAGGCACTGGATGTGATCGAGAGCCGCTGACGTCTGCGGAGCAGGTGGCTTTTCTGTTCCCTAGATGCGAACTCTGCGGTGGGTTGGGGCGATTAGCCCAAGATCAATACGAACAATACCTGATGAGTCTAGATGGGCAACCACGTGTGGTTGTGCGAAGGGGGAAGGATCCAATTGGATAAGTGGGCTAAGGCGGGGCAGATTCAGGGCGCTCATTGGCAGACTGCCGCGGTCGTCTGTGCGGCGGGCTAAAAAGGAAGGTAGAGCGATGCCCAGAAGATCACGGCAAACAGCAGGAGGAACAGGATGCATAGGCGCACGGCATATGCGAGGTCGAGCCTGAAAACATACGGTGCGATTTTGCACATCGCCCAGCGGAGGATCGCGTATGCTGCGCACGCGACACCCGTCGCCACCGCAAGTCCAAGTGAGGTCCAGTTCCCATTCCATAAGATGATGCTGACGAACGTACCGATGGCTATGATGATAAGCATAAAGAAATAATGCGAGTTCCACGCCGTCGGTCAAACGGAAAACGGCGGAAGAGTGCAACCTCGCTCAACGAACCAACTGGCTAATGCTGCCTCAAGTCGTGATGGTCGGTCTTAAGGTGCGTGCGTTCTGCCGCAGGTGCCTTTTTGTGGACACTAAATCTAGCACGGAATTCTAATCAAAAGCATGATGGTCGGTGCAGTGTCGCGCCATCTCAGTGTAGTCCAGGACGACTTCGCTAGCTTGAGCGTTTTGGTTTGCTTTGGCAAGCGCCTACGTCCGAAGGAAGCTATCGAAGCGGCTGAAGAGGTTACTCAGCGTTAGTGTGTATGTCAGATTTAACGTGTGACATACACTTGCTTATTGCACGCGGGTCAGTGGCGTGTCGTGCGCCGGCATTGATCACTTTGGGGGTGGCGCTACCCCCAAGCGGTAAGTCGGCATTTCACCACCATTTTCATTATTTCACCGCCTTTATCCATGGGCATCAGGCCTTCTCCATGTCCCGACAAGGCTCTTCATCTGCTCAAATTCGGGCGAGCCGACGTGAGGCTCCATGTCAGTCTGGGTAATGTACCGGAAATAAATAGGATTAAAGAGCGCGCTCAGTGCCATTCTGTTCAGGGTATCCTCCAAGGCCAAGGTGTTTGCTATTTGGCCAACCTGTGTCAACTCTCTTGTTGTTAGGTGATCCACTTAATTAGTGATTCAATACGACTATCCCAACCGTGGGTATGCTTCTCCACGTTTACCTCTGAGGCTAAGTGGCTGTGGGTCAGGTAGGTTGAGGTATATTTACCTTATTGTGCTAAACAGTACCGTAACCAGAGAGGTGGGTTCGTCGGCGGGATCTTCTTCTTCTCAGGACCAAGTCATGCGGATCTCTGCGTTCTCCTTAGGTGATTCGATTTTCCCACGGACAATATAATTCTCGCCGTCGGGGGACTGCATCTCAATGCGGTAGGCGCCCCATTGCGTGCCCCCATAGTGACCGATGGTATGCTAAACCTAACTGGAGCAAACGATATCCTTGATTTGCTCCGCTTCGGCAAGGGGAAGGGGTTGCGTGGGACGGACTCTCGGGTTGCTTCCCGATGGAGAAATTACACGGTGAGGTGCTTGAATTCCGCTACTCTGGGTGTCGAATCGAGGATGGGGGTAATGGATGAGGGGCATCGGAGGAAGCGGACTCAACGACGGTCACCGTGCGCATGTGGCGCTGGATGACCAGATCCCAGTTGACGGACCAGTGTCGACCGATATCAACCAATATGAGCAGGCAATTAAACAGGTTTTCGGCTGTCGTCTGGTTTTGTAGGCGTAAGTGCCGGCTGGTTTCGGGGCCAATCTCACCAATGTCGAGGTGGTGCTCTTTCGCTAGTGCGTACCAAAATTCTACGCTAAATTCAGTCTTTTCAGCCAGCAAGACCCATTGTTTGCTGGCGGTCGATGCCGGCACAGCAATATCCCTCGCAATTACGAGCGTGCAATGGGGCCCGTCATGCCATGGTGCCCATTGCAAACTCCACCGTTCGCAGATTTCATATAGCGCATAGAGTGCGTCGAAGAGGCGGATTCCGGTTGAAGATGCGTTCAGCCTAAGACGACACTCCTGGTTTTCTTGATGTATCGTGTCTAAGTCGTGTGCTGTGGCGAAGGTATTCCAAAAAACATCGTTTAGCGAAGTCGCTTCCGCAAGATCGTACCAGAGGCTAAGTAATGTATGTAAATCGTCGTCATCCATTCGTAAGATACATTGTTGTAGACTGTGGGTGGAGTGGCTTGCGCCATTGTGTGGCGCTATTCGGAGCGCGTTGCCTCGATGGCCTTGGATTTTCGTACTGGTGCACAGATGGTAACGTATCCCTGCCCTTAGAAATGTGAGATGCGGCAATCCCTATGTCCCGTCTCACCAGTCTTGGCGCATTTTTTGATGCCTTTTGTGGCCGTATGACCATCATCGTCCGAGCGGAATCAGGGCTGTATCCTGCAATGCATGCATAAACTTCGCTGAGGTCGCTGGGGGATCCTTGGGCGTGACAAATATCCCAGCCACTGGAGTGGCAGTCGGCGTATAGACCATGTTCCATGTCGCGCATCAGATGTAGGAGCAAATGCGCCTTTGTTGGTGCCGACGGGGATATGTGTTGTGCCCATTTATTTCCTAGCGTGATAGTCTGTGAGTTTATGTGCCACTATATCTATGTGTTACGAATAATGCGTCGCGTTCCTCCTGGTCGATAAAGTGGCCGTTGCGTCCTGAACCTTGTAGGGCAGTATGCAACGGTATCAAGTCTTGATGGGCAAATGAAGACAAGAGCCGGAGATGGGCTTCTACGGTGGTGGCGTCTTTGCGTGCGCTGCGGTGTGCAAGGAGCCGTTCGATGAGTGGGGGAGGGACGTCCGATTGCCCTCCGAGCAATTTCTTGAGATTGGGGGCTAACTGCTGCACTCGGCGGATACCAACAAACCGGGAGCCTCGTATCTGCGGGTGCGGTGGTAGACTCGATTTCTTATCTAGATGGCCTACCATGCTAAGTAGCGCGGTGAGCGATTCGAAAGCTCCAAGGGTTCGGAGCCGTGATCGAAATACGCCGTAAAAATCAAGAGACAGGGAGGCCCAAGGTGCTATGTCGGTTGTAAAACACAATAGAAGTCGGTTTTGGTCGGTGGCGAGGCCAATGGCTGGGTACAAAAAATGGTAGGCGCCATCTATGTTGAATGGAGGACGGTGTGTGCGAATGAGCTGGTTTTCGACGAGAAGAGCGGTGTGCTCAGAGGGTTGTAGCTGAATGTCGATCGTGCTTGATTCTCGCACGATCATCTTCATTTTTCGGTGAACCTTTCGTTGGGTAGCATTCCGGTAGGCGCTTAAACGCCGCCTGATATTCTTTGCCTTGCCGGCGTACAATATTTCGCCCTGCTCATCTTTAAATAGGTAAACACCCGGCGAGGTCGGTAGTCCCGATAGGAAGTGCACACCGAATTTCCTATCAAATTCCTTCATGATCCTGTCCTATTTTGGGTCGGATTACTCGTCCCACACCACCCGGCAATTACAATGATCGTACCTTAGTGGGCTGGGTAGAATGCCGGGTTTCGTTCAGATTCTGAAGCGGGAGCTGATGAAAGTAGCATCCGCTCCCGCCGCGGCGAGAGGCTGCGATCCGTATGCCGCTGCGTTCTCTCGTCTGATGATATCGTGCCAGCGTCTTAGATTCGAATGGCTTACGATGTTGAGCTTGCTATACAGATGGCATCATTGATCTTCAGCGAAAGCCAGTTCACTGTACCGGAGAGCAGTGGGTTCATCCGAGTGTGCCGACGGCAGCAGCAGCCGATCGCGCGCAAGGTCAAAGAGAAGCGTATCGATTGGTTTGTAGCTCCAGCAATTGCTCGATGTTCATCATAGACATAACTTTCTGCAGATAGATATACTTATATACGTTGCAAAAATATAGGGATAGGTCTGTGGTGAATACAATACTAAATTAGGGAATTCTCACGAGGTCATCGATATAGTGCAGACAGCTGCTTTGCTATTATTTAGTGTCTCTTCGGAGAAAAGCCGACATTCTGAGTATCATCGAAAGGATCTTCTACAAAGCGGAGTAAAATGTATGTTGTTCCGATTTTCAGATGGCGATCAATTCAACATAGGTGGTCCGCTGAGAACGGAGCATCGACATGGCGGCTGTGCGTGGTCGGCGCAGGGAACCTTGTGCCAACGGACACGACCAAGTCGAAGCGAAGAAAGATCATGGTGGAGATGGGGGGATACATAAGCTGAGTAGCACAACGGAGATTGTAGGACGTAGAGTCGAATAATGGGGTCAAACGTGAAACTTGCGAGGTGGGTGTGAAGCTAGTTGTAGTAGAGTCAAAGGCAAAAGCGGTCAAGATCCAAGGCTTTTTAGGAGGCGCTTACCAGGTCGAGCCTTGTATGGGCCATGTGCGTGATTTGCCCAATGTTTCTGGGAGCTCGATGGGCATAGATGTAGAAAATGGGTTCAAGCCAACGTACACGGTTTCCAAAAGCGATATCGTGACTAAACTTCGCGGGTTATCGAAGAAGGCTGATATGTTGTATTTAGCCACTGACCCCGATCGTGAGGGAGAGGCGATCGCTTGGCACCTATGCGAGGCGATCAAGCCTGATGTGCCTGTCACTCGTATCGTGTTCGGTGAAATTACCAAAACAGCGATAGAGGAGGCGTTGGCTAGTCCGCGTACTATTGATTACAACCTTGTCCAGGCACAGGAGGCACGACGGCTAACAGATCGGCTCATCGGGTATATTCTAAGTCCCTTGTTTTTCAAGCGCGGCGCAGTTTCGGGTGCTAAATCGGTTGGCAGAGTCCAGTCGCCGGCGTTGCTATTGATGGTCGAGCGTGAATATGAGCGTCGTTATTTTCGCTCGGGAGGCTATTGGGAACTCCCAGTAACGTTCAAGTCGGGGGCAACTACGCTAGAGGCAGAGTTGATCAAGGTTGGCGATAAGCGCATTGCTTCCAGTAAGGATTTCGATTCCGATACCGGAAATTTGAAGAAAGATGCTTCCGTAGTGCTTATCGGCGAAGAGCAAGCGCAAGGGTTAGTGAAGGCGTTGTCCGAGTCGTTGTGTTCTGTCAGGCAGATTGCGTCCCGGGAGGAGCAGCGCAAGCCTGCCGAGCCATTCCGTACGGTGACGCTACAGCAGGCAGCTGCATCGCAATTGGGTTGGACAACGGATCGCACGATGAAGGTTGCCCAGCGTCTCTACGAAAATGGGCATATTACCTATACGCGTACGGACAGTGTCTCGCTATCGGACGAAGCACTGGGGGCCGCACGCAAAATTGCAGCCCAGTTTGGGGCAGAATATGTACCCGATAAACCAGTAATCTATCAGACATCCGATGCACTGGCACAGGAAGCACATGAAGCGATTCGTCCGGCTGGAGTGGACTGGGTGGCGGCGGAGGATAAGGATCTGCCGGACCACGAGCGGAGGCTGTATGAATTGGTATATCGGCGCACGGTAGCTTCACAGATGACGCCGGCGAGGTTGAGGCGTACGTCAATAGATATCGTCTGTGGTGAGGCCACATACCGCACTCGAGTGACAGAAGTATTATTCAACGGTTTTCGTGCGATCTCCAAGGCGGGTGATGAAGCTGATGAGGGGGCTGCGGAAGCAACAGCCGTCAAGGAGGGGGCGGTATTGGATTTTGTCGGCGGTGAGCCACAAAAACATGAGACGCAGCCACCAAATCGCTATTCGGAAACTAGGCTAATCGGCCGTCTGGAAGATGAAGGGGTTGGGCGGCCCAGCAGCTATAGCAATACGATCAGCACGCTTATTAGACACGGGTATATACGTCGGGTGCAGCGTTCGTTGGTGCCGACATTTTTGGGGATGGCGGTTGTCAGCTTTCTCAAGGCCGAACTCGCTCGTTATGTGGATATGCAGTATACGGCAGAGATGGAAGATGGTCTCGATCGAATTGCGAAGGGCGGGGCTGAGCGCGACGCCCTCCTAGGGGATCTGTATGCACATCTTGAAGAGCGGTCGAATGCCATCGTCGAAAATATTTCCTCTACGCGTGTGCGGGAATTGAAATTCAATGATCTAGATGACAAGATTAGTTTAATGATCGGACGATATGGCCCATATCTGGTGGCCGACGGCTATGAGAAGAATCGAAACATACCGGAAACTATAGCGCCAGCGGACCTCGATTCAGACTTGGCCTTCGCGCTCCTAGAGGCTGCTAATGGCGAGCCATATGAGCTGGAAACGGGGAACAAAGACGAAATTCGGGTGAAATTTGGACCGCATGGCGGGTACCTAGAGTTGATATTGGAGAGCGGAGTGAAGCAAACCGCTAGCATTCCGGCCGATGTGCCGGTGGGTGAGGTTACGCTCGAATTGGCCGAGTCTTTGTTGCGTCCAATCGCTGTTGCCGGTAATGTAGACATCTTCCTCCGGTCTGGAAGGGGGTGGTACCTTTCCTGGATGAGCGATGGTGAGCGGGTGACTCGGAGTCTGCCGCGTTCGGTCGACCCGTTTGAGTTGACGCCCGATCAAGCGCTCTACTTCTATCGGATGCCCCACAAGTTGGGAGAATATCCTGAGATAGGTGGTATGATTTTTCTGGACTGGGGTCGCAAAGGACCGTACGTGCGGCATGAAATGGAAGGGCGAAAGAAGCACGTTGTCGCCCGGGTCGATATGGAGGATGGATTGGTCGAAGTGACCTTTGAAGATGCGGTAGAACTACTACAGCCGCTTATTGACCGCGCGACGGAAGCTAGTGCTGTGAAGTCGGATAAGTGATCGTGTCGGGTGTGTCAGACGAGAAGGTGGATTTGAGCGAAAGTGCCGTACTGCAGCGAATTTTGAAAGAGGCGGAGCAAATTCGGGATAAGGTGCTTAGGGGGGAAAGCCGTCTATGCGTTTTCCCTTGCGCAACCTGAGCAACGTTCGGTTTGATCCCACGGAGGGGTAGTTTAAAATTGGGCGTAAAACCAAGGAGCGAACCGTCTGTAAATACTGCAAAGACATTTGCGCAATCGTTCAAAATGATTGCACTTGCGAATCGCCTGATCGAAACTGATGATATTGCTACTCAGTGGGAAGCATACTATGTAGCGAAGGGGGGGCACTCGGGCTACGCGGCGTTTTATACGTCGGATGAGTGAGGAGTTGGATGTTGAAGTATGCGTCTTTGTCGACTGCGATTCAATGGTATATGTAACATTTACCGCACGCTCAAGGTCGGCTTTGGCAATGTGGCACACATCAACGATGCGTTCTGCGTGCCTAAGGCTCGATATCTAGGAGCCAACCCCATACGATATCGAGACGTATAATCTACCAACCCGTAGGATGACGGAGGCAGATATCAAGCGCATTGATGACGCGCTAAAAAATGATCGATTCATTCAGTATCACCTTAAGCTGGCAGCAGGCATTCGAGCAACTTAAAAACGGTGGTCGCAGGGCTGAACAACAGGCGTTTGCGGTACATGACCTGAACCATGTCATTGGTACCTATTTACCGGACAAATTAGCGGCAGTAGGAGGTTTTTTGCCCTAGCAGTATCAAAAAAAGGCAAAAGACTCTGTAGGCCTCCCCCATAGAGCCTGCAGGGCAGGCGACTGCCACGACTCCCCGAAAAACATCTGAGGCAGAAGCGTTCGAATAGTATAGGACGATAAGCGGACCGTCAAGCCGTCGACTGGGCGAACAAATAAAGCACTGCAGGTCTTGGACCCGCAGTGCTTTTGCTGTTTCCACTAGACGTTGTACCATGGGGAGGCAGAGCGGAAATGGCGTCGGAGAAGCTATTGTCTTGCGTAGGGATAGTCAAGCCATGTTGGTACGGAAATGGGCAACCGATGTGCTTTGTGGCTAGTCGTCGGGTCGAGAAACGTGTAGGTTTTACCGAGTAAACGTTGTGTTTGTACGGTAAGGATATTGATGATGAGCGACCATCCGCTACCTGCGGCGTATCGACAACTGGCGGCGGCCGAGAAGATACCGCCGGATTTGCTTTCCGCAGGAACCGATCTATGCAATTTAATCCTCAGCTAGTACAGGTGCTCAAGCAGGTTGTCACCAGCCTTACTTTGTCGCAGATCATTTCGACCTTGTTGTCGCCATCATCTGTACCTCCTCTCTATGGCTAATTGTGCTGGTGTTTTATGCAGATACGTCCGTATATTTCTCGAGTTAGAGGCTAAGTAATTGCCCTGCAAGTGAATGCTGTAGATGGTATAAATACGAAGAATCTCTTACAGACAATTCGCCAAATTTCATAGGGGGTGAGTGTGGAAGTATTAGTTCAGCTCTTCAAGTACGTGGTAGCCGGGGACCTGGGTGCAGTGCGCCAATGGTTAGACGAGCACGATTACCTGATTCATGTTCGTAATCCTGACGTGGATGCTTGGGATGAGCAAACTCTTCTCCATGTGGCGGCGAAATACGGCCACTGTGACATTGTACGACTCCTCGTGGAGCGAGGTGCAGAGGTGTATTCTAATCCAATGGCGAGTTATCCGCCGGTGATCGTAGCCGCGTGGAATGATAGGCCTGAGGTCGTGGAGTATTTTCTTCAGTGTATCCCGATGTTGGCCCACGGCACAAATAATCTCGGTGTTACCGCCAACCTTGCTGCGCGTCAGGGATGGGCGGATATCGTGCGCGCGCATATTGAGGCGGATCCTTTGTCTGTGCACCAGCGTGGCTGGATTGGTGACACGCCGCTGCACTGGCCGGCACATAATGGTTTTGTCGAGATCTTAGAAGTATTAATAGAGGCAGGAGCTGATATAGAGGCCGACGAGACTAATTGCTATGGTGGCAAGCCGCTGCATTGGGCGAGTGAGAGCAAGCCGAATGCCGTGCAGTGTCTGATCGGCCGGGGCGCAAAAGTCGATTCGCGTAATGTGTTGGGGGATTCTGATTTTCATGGAGCAACTCCTCTGATTATGAATGCCTGTCAGCGTGATGATTGCTCCGAAGTGACTACTTTGCTCCTCGAGGCCGGGGCTGATATAAATGCTCAGGATGCCAAAGGTAAAACTGCACTTGCGCGTGCAATGGAGAACAACCTCGAGCGGATTCCAGATGTATTGCGGCAGTATGGTGCAACTATTTAGTGTGTTTCTATCCTTAATGGCGGGCAGGTCTGCCCAAGGTGACAATTCGGCGCGGAACTCCTATGAACGTTCCGTCTGTAGATGTTGCGGATCGATCACTTCGCCGACAACTGTCTCGATTGGCGATGGGGCGTCTGGGGGTACAGCGACTTTTTCGGGTTTTTTCAGATCGGCAACTCAGGGATCTACATTCCAATATCCCGCTTGAGCACTGCCTAAAAAGAGTTTAGGCGATAGATGGACGGTCCTGCGGGTGGCTCGGCATTTCAATCCCATTTTTGAGCGATCATGTAGACGGTTTGGATAATGGGTAGCCCGGAGGAGTGTTTTATGCCCACGGCGTATCTTCCACCAGACCCAGATCTCCGCCAGTTGAAAAAACAGGCTAGGGATCTGCTTAGAGCGCACCAGTCCGGCGATGCTGAGGTCTGTTCTCGTCTGCGGGCGGCGCTCTGCGAATTTGCAACGTTGTCTGACGATGAAATCACGCAGTATATGCGCGACCTGTCCGTGGGCGCGCGTGAACCGCTCAAGTTTGTCCGCCGCACACTACGAGCGCGAGCACGCGTCGCCGGAGGAGTTATCTTTGCTGGCCGGCGCGGCTCAGTTGTTAGGCGAAGCGCTGGCGCAGGCATTCAAGCCCGAGTGTCCGCATCCGATAGTGATTGCCGCATGTAGGCCAAGTCGGTCAGCAAAGACGAGCGGTAGACTGGAATAGATTCGCGCATAGTGCTCCTAAAGTTATATG
>JACLAC010023831.1_pt1 | contig 18117 bp, 4 predicted proteins | sample 8027881 | NCBI WGS metagenome assembly JACLAC01 (sample SAMN15725517, study PRJNA655200) | protist metagenome | isolation source: fluorescence activated cell sorting (FACS) single amplified genomes of... | place: Spain: Blaines Bay Microbial Observatory, Mediterranean Sea | collected 2016-01-19 | reverse complement strand
GTATGGTATGCCCTTATTGCAGTGATAATACGTACGTTCTAAATCAAGGTTGGGGATATTTAACAACAAAAACCCTGCGAAAGGTATTAACGATAAAAGGGGTATCATATGCATTAACAAGAAAATATATATGCTACAACCCAGAATGTTCAGAGGTTAAAAAATACTTGGATGGTGAGTGTAACGGTACAAATGGTAAACGTATGACCCGCCGGAAGTATTTTACTGATTCAGGTGCTAAATTGACAAATCCTAAATCACTAATAAATTTCATGAAGTTGAAGGGAAAAGGAAAATCATTTACCTCCTCAAATACATTAATATGGGATTCACTGGATAAAGTCCAGAGGATCAATTTTGGCATAATACCATTACCCGGCGATTGGGATATCTCTGCAAGTCTTGCAAAAATGTGGATGGAAACTCCGACGTCTAATTTTCAACTATTTGTTAAGCAAATCATAGCATTTGAAAGAAATAACATCATTAAAGGAAAAATGTTTTATAGTCAATTTATACTGGAAAATAAAGCACAAGTTAAAACTGGCAATGCATCTATCTTAGCATATGTAGGCAGCAGCAATAGCCAAAAAAGGGGGGCGGCATTTTTGGAGTATGAAAATGCATACATACAAATTCGTTCGACAAATGTAGTACCATCATCCACAACTACAATACGTAAAATTTTTATGAATGTGTACAATATTATTGAACCCCATTTAAACTATAATATGCAGAAGGTGGTAGCCACAAAAACTATTAAATTGGATTTCACCTTTCGTGTGGCATCTCGGATGATGTTCACGATAGCATCAAGAGCACCACAAGTACGGCTAGCTGGTGCTCTTGGTGTTTTCATGAATGCACATGGAGAAATCTTAAGTTGGAGTTTTGCAGAATCAGAAAATCATCGTGAAATAATTGGATTAGCGATAAATTTAAAAAAACGGCAAGAAAAGTTACACATCAATAAACCGCTGTATCTATATAATGATACTTGCTGTGAGGGGCAAAGTCCAAAGGATCATTACCTTTTCAAAGTGTTTCCACATTTGGAAAAGGTAATAAAAGATCCATTTCATGCGGTTGATACCTTGATAACAGTTGGTGTGCATCACCCACGAAATGCTACTTTTGTACGAAACGTGTCAAACGCATTGCTTGTGTATGATGAAAATCAAGATAAACAAATTTTATCTATGATAGAAAAAGTTGATAAAGTTAATCATGCAACTGCACTAAAGTCAATTGGTAATAGAAAATTTAATGCTTATCGATGGCGAAAATCTGGTACTGCAGAGGAACAAGCATCACGTTTCATGGCAGTAGTTACAAAGGAACTGCAACTATCTGAAAAAATATGGCAGCAAAATAAAAGGATTGATGATTTTGGCTTAAATGAAAAAAAAGAGCTGGCACTTTTTCGTCGTGCTAAAGACGGCTCAAATGATGGTATAGGTAGCACAATGAATTCTGTTTATAATTTGTTAAAACACATTAAAAAGGGGTGTGTTGAAGATCCATGTCCTGTACGTGGTATGTACCGTGAACACCCATGTGGCAATGATGGAAAATGCAAAGGTCATAAATATGGTAAACAATATGTGACTGAAAGGGGTACATCCCAGCTGGAAAATAGCAATAAGGAATCAAATGAGGTAGTGTACAAAATCAAACGTGCTGGTGCAGATTTACTTCATGCAAAAGTCCATTTATCAATGGCCCAACGTAATATGAGAATAAATAATGAAGAGATTGATGAATCATGGTTTTTTAGTGCAGTGGATCCATTACCAGGTAAACCATTCATGCAAGAAAAGTTTGGATTGCCTTTTTTTTTGGAAAAAATGCATACAAAAACAATTGATGGAATCATGAATGCATGTGAAGCAGCAAGAGAAGAAAGATGGAATGAAGAATATTGTAATAGTAGTAGTAGTAGTAGTAACGATAACAATGTATATATCATTAGCGACAGTGATGATGATGAAAAGGGGGACCAAATAAAAAACAATAGCAGCAAAAAGGGGGACGACAACAATAAAATAAATAATCATGCAAAAAAATTCAAAAAAGGTATTGGATATAGTCGCATACATGATCACGATAAAGCGGTAGTATTGAAATGCTTATCAGAAGCTAGCGCTGCAGGAGCAAGGAAAATTAAAGGGCAAGATGCCTATGACAGAGCAGCTATACTTTTTAACACAGAGAAAATGAGACGTGGAAAATTTGATGAATTGATAAGCGGAAAGATTTTGAAAAGTTATGTGGGGATGTTGGCATCAAAAGCTGCTAGTGAAGATATGCTTGTGTACCCAAAAAAGAAACAATCATTGAAAATTGTTAAAAAACAATCTGAATCAAGTCTTAATGCACAATGAAAAATGAAAAGAAAAATTGTACATGCTGTACGCGAGCACCAGGGAAAAAAGCAGTGCTATTGCCAAGCTCCGTATGGTGGAGATCGCAAATTGGATTGGTATGATTTACCACAATTATCAAAACCACGTCTTCGGTATTTACTAACACAAATAAATGTTAGTGGCCGATCCAGTTTAAGTGATGACAATTGTAGAAAGGTAATTGAAGATCGTTGGGCTGATATAACCACTTACTATAAAGATTTGCCTAATGTTGATGCAGTTGTTTAAATTGTAATATATAAAAATATATTTTTCTTATGCATATATATCATATTTTACAATATAATCCAATCATATCACATATTTTCAAAAATTAGAGTAGATGTACTGTATACTTGATTTAATCACAATGACCTATCAAACTTCAATCGTCAACAAATTAAGGCATGGTTATATAGCATCAACACAGCATTAGGGCACATTTGCGGGCACATTTTACCATAAACACAGCATTAGGGCACATTTGCGGGCACTTGCGGGCACTTGCGGGCACATTTGCGGGCACTTGCGGGCACTTGCGGGTACTTGCGGGCACATTTACGGGCACATTTGGGATTTCAGGCCTGTGTCCTTGCTAGAAATGTGCCCGCAAATTGGCTTAATGCTATGTCCATGGTAAAATGTGCCGGTATTTTTTTTTGCGGGCACATTCGTCCATGGACACAGCATCGGGAAAAAACCCCTTTTAGCTTAAACGAGCCTGTCCAGGGCATTCCACAACAGCCTGTGTGTCGTTGATAAATTATGTTACAACTATCTATAATGCTATTATTCTAATTATATTCTTATCCTAAGTGACTATCCTAATGTTAATGTGCTATCCAGGCTATCCCAGCTATCCAGCTTATCCAGCTATGATGTAATCCATCCATCATCATCTCAATTTTTTTATTACAACATTCGCCTGCCAGGCAAGGACCCCTGCCCTGAAATATCATAAGTAATTACTTTTAGTTTATAAAATTTAAAGCAAATTTAAGGGTCTCATAGTAGATTGTCGATTTGTTTTGAACATGGTAAAATCGATAGCATCAAATAGCATTATACTTCATATATATATATAACTAAGAAGTATATTTACCTATGAAATAATTGAAAATTTAACTTAATCAAAATTCCTGTTGATTAGTTTTGGAAGCCATTTGGAAAATTGGAAGAGTGATTTTATGAATTTCTGTGTGATTTTGGATTAAGAAATGGATGATTTTGATGGAAATGAAATAGATTTATCGATTTGTTAATGTGATAGGTACAATTAGTCTATGAATTTATGTAAAGCCTAGAATAGCGGACAGTTAGTCCCTGCTGTGTACGGCGTAAAAAAGCAGACATTTAGTCCCTGCTGTGTCTATGGACAAAAGCGGACAAATAACCCCTGGTGTGTACGGCCTAAAAAAACGAAGAATAACCCCTGGTGTGTACGGCCTAAAAAACGACAAATAACCCCTGGTGTGTACGGTCTAACATTGTGACATTTGACGTTGTACTAAACCATACTCTAAGCAATAGGGACCACTTCGCTATAATCATTTGACACCCTTTGAAGTGTAAACCTTCGCTGCTAAGGATAATTTAAGTACATTAATAGAAACTATTTCACTATAAACACTATAAGATAGTATACTACAATATTACATATAAGTAGTTCCTTATAATATAAAAAACAACATTTACCAACACGAGACACATTATTGACACCCACACACTTCAGGGCAGGGAATTATTATTAAGAATTAGACTAATTATCAATAATTTTTTTTTTTTGTTATTGTGGTGGACACATGCAATTGTGACATATATAAACTATATATATATCGATAGATAGATAGATCGTAGATAGATTGTCATAGCTGTTCCTGTAACTTTACATTCCAAATACAAGATCATTTATATTTTACAAAGCATGAAGAAAGAAAAAGGTAAAAAGGTCATATCGGCAGCAGTGGTATTAGCAACAGCATCAACTAATAAAAAAGCTCCGGAGAAAAACAAAAAAAAAGTAATTACTATTAAACAAAAGAAGAAGAGTGAAAAGAAAAATAATAGCAGTAATAATAACAATAATAACAATTTAGTAAATGGAAATGATAAGCTCAGGATAGTAAAGAAAACAGAGACTAAGGTTGATTTTCAACTACAGAATAATAATATACCATTTATTATTGATCGTGCATCATGTAAAGCAAAAAAAATTACAACAACATCAGCAGCAGCAACGACCGCAAGTTTTTCAACCACTGCATCACCTACTATTCTTAATAATAATAATAATAATCATCATTTTGAAAAAAAAATAAGTCATACAACTGATACCAATACTACTAATACAATTAATAATTACGGTCATAACAACGTGAATAATAATAATTATAATAATAAGAAAAACAAACCACTACTTGTAAATAACATATTAAGCCATATTTTAGGTAAAGAAGATCATGTGAATCATAAACAAGTAAAAAATGTTATTGCAAATAATAATAATAATATTAATATCAATATTTTAACATCTTCTTGGCGTTTAGGGCATAGTACGGGTAGATATGAATCATCAATACTTTCTTCAGTAGCATATACTAATAAAAAGAACAATAACATACCATCATCCATTGCAAGACATTTACTTGGATATCCAATTTTTGCTGATATTACATTTGGGTATTTATCAAATTATATGTTAGAGGAAGAAATGAATCATGAAAAATCAAAATTATTGCATGAATTGGAAAATGAAGTAATTGAATTTCATGGCAAAGGTGCAAGATTATCAATGTTTGTTGTTCGTACTATGGGATGGATGCTAGGTAAAGTTTGGCGTCGTTTGTTTTCCACGGTGAAAGTAGACGAAATGAATATTTTAAAAGCGCGTGAAATTTCTATGGAAAAACCTATTGTATTATTACCATCACATAAAAGCCATGTTGATTATTTAATGATGAGCTATATATGTTTTGCATATAATTTTCCTATCCCTGTTATATGTGCTGGGGAGAATTTAAATATTTTCGGAATTGGTGTCATGTTACGTTATGCTGGTTGCTTTTTTATGAAACGTTCATTTCGTTCATTAGACATGGCAAAATATCGAATTGCGTGTAAAAAATATGTACATGGTGTATTGTCTTTATCAAGTAACAACAGCGATGAAAATAACAGTAGTAGCAAAGATTTTAATACTAGTAATATTAATGAAAATGAGAAAATGGAAGGAAATAAAAATACAACAAAAAAACAAAATAATTCAATGTTGGAATTTTTCATGGAAGGTGGTAGAAGCCGAACCGGTAAATTAATCAAAGCAAGGCTTGGTATGCTATCTATGGTAGTAGATAGTAAACATGATTGTGCATTTATGCCTGTTGCTTTGACATATGATATGATTCCTGAAATAGATGATTACGTTGAGCAATTATTAGGCAAACCAAAGAGCCCAGAATCATTGTCATTAGTATTACATATCGGTTATAGGTTATTTATACAAAAGATGATGATGGTTGGTATCGAGAGTAGCAGATATAATTGTGGCAATGCGTACATTCGGTTTGCTCCATCATATTCGATGTTTAAATTAGTTGATAAATATGATGGTAATGTGGAAAAAATCGCATGTTTCTTGCAACGTCAAGTTGCATTAAATGGTATTATACCACATACATCTTTAATTGCAACGATTATTTTAATGGAACGATGTTTACGAAATAATAATAGAAGGAATACTCGCCATCAACATTATCATCATCCTCGTCGTCGTTTTGGTAGCAACATTCGCATTCATTTATCTACGATTTTAAAAAAAGTATTGATATTAAAAGATATACTTGTACAAATAGGTGCACATTTACCAAATGATAATGAGTTGGATACAATAGCTGATATTAAAAAACTATTGCCTTATTTAGGATATCGGGGTGTTAAATATGACAATGGCATGAACGGCAACGTAAATATTGCTGCTGCTTCCTGGGAGTACATTGAATTACCTTCTTCACCTCATGTATTTTTGAAATTAGCATATTTACGTAATCAATTAATACATTTTTTTACTGGTATGTATGAAGGGATTGAACGTGAAATTATATTTAATGAATATCAATATGGTGTTGAAGAAAAAATATCTGTCAATGTTGATCAAACTATTTTTTTAAAGGAATTGTTGAAATCATTCATCATGCCATATAAAGAAGCATATGCAGCTACAATCTCATTCTTACCATTTGATTTATTATCATCTGGCGATGAAGAAATGAAGAATAATCGAAATTCCATATGTAAATCATATATTAAATTAGCTCAAGATTCAATAAAAGTGAAGTTATATAGTGGGGATATTAAATGCCATGAAGCATTATCCTTAGATACATTAAAAAATGCATTTTGTTGGTTTGTGAAATTAGACATGGTAAGGAAGCAAGAAATGATGATAAGAAGTATATATTGAGACAAAGCGGATCGTATAGTTCGTAAAATATTTTTTTTATGCGGCTTCGTATATTTTTTTACGAATAATATGTACGAAAGTACGTAAATTTATATATAAACCCTAGAGTGAGATAGATATTTATTATTGTCTCAAAGTGTTATTTTGTACGTAATATATATATATTCTTTTGAAGAGGTAGGAATTATCACTGGGATAAATTAAAAAAATAAATATTAAAGCGTTTTAAATATATATATATATTATCATTTAATAAAAAACAGTAATGTGTTGCGCCCCTTTTAATTAAATTTAAAAAAATATTTTTTTATATATGTTCATATATATAAATATTTTAATATTTTAAAATACCATCAAATATCTACGTATTGAAATTTTAAAATTAAAAAATAAATCCACAAGTTTTTCACATCTCCATCATACATTTCCATTGATGACCACTGTGAATCTTTACTTTATGATATTTTTTATTTAATCCCCCATTACTATTCCGTAATTGTCTGATAAGTTTTTTTTCATAACGATTTTTTCTTATTTTGAATTGTTTTTCATTCCTTTCTTTCTTTTTTTGGATAGCATTTTTCCTTCTATTTTGATTTTCAAGTGAAGATGATGACTCAGCAATACACTCTCGTACAACAGTTTCAAAATTTGCACTTCCACTTAGCAGACGTAATACTCGTTTCTTCGTTCTTATGTTTAATATTTTAGTAGCTAATGTTTTACATGGAATAGACTGAATGACGAATTTTTTTACACTCCGTGAAAGACTAATATAAAACTCCCATTTTTTTTCACGTTTTTTAATAGATTTTATTTCCAAAATGATAATATTTAAAATTTGCTCTTGAAAAATAGATGGTAAACCTTTGACACCTGAGACACAATGTAAATTATTCTGTACAATTTCTAAACAAAATTGTTGTAATGTGGGTACTTTATTTTGTAGATTCATTCTTTGCTATATTGTATGATTGCAAACGATGTTGCTTTGTTCCTCTTTCTTCTACTTTATTTGTTTCTTTTTACATGTATAATTCTAGTAGAATAATTATTATAAATAGCAATATGTGATGTGCATATTGCACTTTAACTTGCAAATAATACACAGCAGTAATAATAATAATTGCAACACATTAGCACATTACAGGTACAAATACAATAGCAAAAAAATAATTTAAATTGAAATAGATAAATCTGTGTCTAAAAATAAAAAAGCAACTACAGAGTGTACAGATATTAATACTGTATAAATAGCACTATGAGCTTACTTATTACTTATTAGATTATATGCCAATGCCCGCTTGCCACATCAAACTCATCAACACAACAACTACCTACAGGACAGGACAGACAGGTACATCAACCAAAAAAGGAACACAGGTGGTAGTCCAGACGAATAAATAACCTGTGCCGGCACAGAATCCCCCAAATTCTAGAAATATTACTCTGGAAAAACACAGCTTTTTTTTGCTACTTAAATTTATTCATTTTCCTATATGGGAGACTACAATAAATAAGTACTGAGCAAGATATAGTAAATATGTAAATATTAACATGCGACAACAATAAATTATTAAAAAAAAAGAAAAAAATCAACTAAGAAATTGATAGGCATGCAGGTTTGGTAGTATACAGCACTAATTTTTATTAAAGTAAATTAATTTATATGTATATTTTTTAATTATTAGTATCCCTCCTCTTCATTACGTGTATGTGTTCCTGCACCATTACGCTGTGGTTTTGGTTTTTTTGATATAACATATTTATCAATCAAGTTATACATCACATTTTGCGTCACACGTTTCTTTTTTGCCTTTGTAAATACCTGCGGATTCTTCTTATTTCTCTGTCTCCATTGCCATTTAGGTTTATCTTCTTTTGAACGTAAAAAATCAAAGATATCTTGGCAAATTGATACTGTAACTTTTGGACGTACCTTTGCAATACCACCTTCAGTTGCAAAAATCACGTTGTATGCCTTTTCACCATCTGCAAGTGCTCTGGCTCGTTCACTTTCATCTGCGGCTAATTGCGCAGCTTTTGCACGTTCTTTAGCAGCTGCTGCATCTTTTGCTTTCTGCAGCTGTTCTTTCATTCCAGAACCTGACATCAATGTTGTGCTCCAACGATTCAAATTGGTGTCTTCTCGTACAAAATTTCTAACACGAAGTTTAACATTTTTTCCAAAAATTTCTTTATCAACTGTATCATAATGTGCTGTTATTGGAATAGGATCATACAATGTTTTTTTACTAAATCGATGATTCCCACCTTTTCGATGTATTTCATAGCCCATAGCATGCGGTTTTTCAGTCTCACGGTCCAATGTAATTGAATTCCATGCACCAGCAACAATTTCTCTGATTTCTTCGTTCTCCCCTGGATCAATTTTGATTGTATCACCAATTTTAAATTGTTCATCTGGGCGAAGCATATAAATAACTTTAACTGGCTTTTTAATCCGACGAAGTGGCAATTTACGGAGATATTCATATGAAATGATTCCTGTTTCTGCAGCTTTTTTGATAACACTCTTACCATCTTCTGATAACATTAAATATCTAACATATTCTTTTTCTTGTTTTTCTTGAAAAATACCAGTTTTTGTGTAGGCTGGTCCTTCCAAAGCTAATTTTGCACAATTATCATCTGCTGGATAAAGATGTTCATATGATGCTTCAATTTTTCTTGGTGTAAAAACAGAACCACACGTTTTTGTAAAACAATAAATTACAGCTTTTACATGCTTTAATTTATCTATTGACACACCTGACTTTGCTGCCAATCCCCCACTGAAATATGTATCAAATAGACCCATTAAAGGATCATCTTCAAATCCGCTCCAATCAGCACGTCGTTCTGCCGCTTTGTCTTCTTCTTTTAATTCTTCAATCCCAATATCAATTTTTTTTAAATTCAACTTTTCCCTACGGAATTTACGTAACCATGCTTCTAAAACACGTTTAAAATCACGGAAACATGTCATCCAATCGCATGCTTGTGCTATTCCTTTTACTCCTGTTGTGGATGCCGCGCCTTTTACAAAGTTAAGAAAGAGTTTATCACATGTTCCATTATCTGCAATAATTTTGACTTGATTTAAAAATAGTGATGCTCCATCATTTTGAATTACAGCTGAGAATTCAAGTGCAAATTCCTGTTTACCTAAATCTCCAAGATTTATTTCCTTCATTTCAGCTAAACCTTCTCGTTGCTTTTTCAATGTTGGAAGAATGAATTTATTTAAATATTCTCTTGCAGAAATATCACCAGCTGTGCCTTCCTTGACATAACGGAAAAAAAAGTGCCCACTATTAGCTCCCACACCCATTTTAAATTCTTTTGTAAAAATCCCATCTGCTGGAAATATATCTGGATTTATCTTATCTGCCCCTGCTCCTTTGTATGTCCACAAGAAATATATTGATCCATTGGCATAAGTAACCGGTGCTAAAATCAGCCGACATGGTAGCTTTTTTTTATTACTGCTTGCACCATATATGTGATCATCTTTACTATTTTTTAAAATAACATTAATTTCACCATTTCCTGCAAATCCATTTATATCTGCAACACAAGTTGTTTCATCTGTATTACCAAACAATTCCCGTTTAATTGGATGTTTTGATGCTTCTTCTGCTGATACACCTGCTCGTGCACCTGATATTGCTTGACGATTTATACCAATACATGATATAGTGTTGTGTACATCATTTTCTGCTTCATTTCTAGCTCTATTTCTACATGCTGAATCTGCTTTGTATGTACCTTTCAATTTTGTCAATACTATACATTCCAAAATAAGACTGTTGGTTTTGCTAATTGAATGTGCTTGTCCAGTTTTCTCTTTCTGTTTTGCTTCAAACATCTCAGCAATAGCTATACGCACTTGGCTTAACGTTGGGGCATTTTTATTGTCACTGCAGTATTTATCAATACCTACAACTACTCCCTCCAAATCTTCATTAGTTACTATATTTGGACGGCCTTTCTTTTTTGGACCATTCTCTAAACCTTTGCTATTGTTTTCAGCCCTTGCCCAATCAATTACAGTCCCACGCTTCACATCAATATTTAGTTTATCCTCATCCAAATAATAATGCCACCATTTATCATAAAACTTAGTTCTGTCTTCATCAGTCTCAAGTTTACCTAATACACCATCTTCAAGCAAATATGCATTCCTCACCTCCATTTTCTCCGCCCATGTTGTTGATCTTGCTTTCCTTTTTTTCTTTGATACCACCTCATCTTCCATAGTAATATCATCATCATCTTCAAATGTAAATCTAGACACATATGCTTTACTGTATTCCTTAGATGGTACTGTTGGAATTGCAATATTATTAAAAGCCAACGCTCTTGTTAGTGTATCTTGTGCTAATTTACCGCCAATAGCTTCATTGTGCTTTGCTTTTTGATCTTCTTGTAATTTTTTCACTTGTGATGTTAATCCTCTTCCCATTTTTACCATTGTTTGCAAAAAATACTGCAAATCACCATTTACACTTTCTATTTGTGCATATGATTCAAGAAAATTACGATGCAGCTCCATTTCTGCACCTTTGCTTATAGTCGCCTTTTGCAACTCCTGTGTAATAGAACGATGTCGTTTCTGGGTCTTGTTGCTAGTATCACTTGCATCAGCAGCATTGGTAGCTTTTCTTTTATTTCCCTGTACATCTGAGTCGTCGTCAACAAGTTGCATATGTTCACCACTTGTTTGGCCATTATTTGGCGCACGAGGTATTGTTGAAACGCGATTTAACACATTATCGCCAACATTTTCGTCAGTATCGTCTGTAGACATTTTTTTTAATATATTTATTAAAATTAACGATATTTTTCTTACTATTTTTCATCTTCTTTGATTTCAAGTGTAACAACTTGTTATTAAAATATGATGAACATTTCGTCAAAACAAGTACACAATGGTGTGTATATCGTAGCGTTCTTCTACGATACGTACGTGCTAATGCATAAAACGCATTTCAAATTCAAATCTTCCCGCCATTTGTATCTATATTTTTGTACTTTTTCTATCTTCCTCTATCTTATTCTTGTTTATTCAATTTTATTCGATATATATATTTTTGCAGGTAGTGGGCCGAATCGATGTGTAGCAGTTTGTTTCTTATTTTGTATTTTTTCCATTATAAATAGTGTTATTTTATGAATCAGTGCTATTCCCTCGCTAATTTAATAAATTAAGAGGTTTTTGGCCTGCTTTTCGGATAATTGGCAGAACAAAATATTGTTGTTTGGGAAGAATAGGAATGTATATTTTCATATATTTGACTGTTTAGAGAGAATTAAGGTTTTTTAATGCTATGTAATGGTAGCTGTGCCCGCACATATTAAAAATTCGTCTGGTAGTCCATAGTAACGTCGTGCTATCTTTTTATATTAATATAATAATATCTTTTTTATTACCTGGATTATAACATATAAATTATAAATTCAAGAGTATGCTTGGATACATAAGCTTATATTCGACATCCATATATATTATACAATAAATATACATAGTTTTATTTAACAAAACAAATATACACGAGATAATAAAAGAAGTCATAATATGTCTTCATCCTCTGATAGTGAAGGTTTTGTTTATGATCCATCTCATCAAGATGATTCTGAAAGAGGTCCCTCAAAAACAAGCAAAACGCCAACAAATAATGATGAGGAAACCACATTGCTAAATTATGAACATGAATATGATACGTTTACAAATGATGTGATTGGAACAAGTGAAAATAATGAAAGGAATACAACAACGTTTAAAAGGGAAAAAAAGAAGAAACCAAGAAAGAAAGGAAGAAGAAATTTCGGGGAAATTGAAAAGGAGGAAGAAAAAACAAGGGAGAATATATCTTTTGACTTTCGGTTTGGAAAAGAAGATTGGCCAAAATATTGCTTTTTAATTGAACCGGAGAAGGGATTAGAATTGATGGAAAATGCAAGCCAAAACGCAGTTGAAACACAAAACAAAGCAAAAAAGAAGAATAGTGGTACGAATGTAGTATCAATTAGTGGTGGATATTATGGTGGAGATGGCGGTGACGATAATGATGGTTTCATTGACTTTACAACTTGGGACCTTGACGACGACGATAATAACACAATTAGCGACACAAGTAATAACAATAGTAATCTTACAAATGCTGGAAATGATTGGGATCAAAAGAAAAAAAGCATTGACATAGCAGCACCAAAACAAGGTACAGCTACGAACATAAGCAACAAAGAAAAATTTGCAGCCCCACCAACTGCCAAATTTGAAGTCTTATCTGATCGTTCAAAGGCGTTAATTATTGAGCCAGGCCATCGTTTAAAATTGGATTTAAGAAAATTAGATAGCTTTGGGCGAAGGGCGCTAGAGAAAGAAGAAGGAAAAAGTACTGGAAGTAAAATGAATGAAACGAGAAGAGGTGACCGGCTAGATATTTTAGGCACGGGCATTAGTGGTGGCGGCAATTGGTTGAACAAGATGATTGATAATGTCAACGAATATTCCATTACAATGGATGTAAAATTTAACAATGCCCCACCGGATGAAGGATTTAGTCTATTTCAAACTGCATTGGTACATGCAGTCGAAAACAAAGATGGTGATGTATTGATATCACGATCTAATGGCGAATGTCATGTTGGTAACAATGGAGGTGTTGGTATTTTAGGAAAGTATGGTAACACAGTAAAAAGCAAAATTAAAGTTGGGAAATGGCATCGTGTTGTAATTTCTGTTAAATGCGTTGAAATGAAAAGTGATGATGCTATTGGCCCAAAAGGAAGAGGAAGGTCAAAACCTAGACGATCTAGGGGAAGGCCAAAACAAAAAAAAAAGGCAAAAAAAAGTAGAAAGGGGGTAATTAAAACATGGATAGATTCCGTCCCTTGCGCTTCGATTGAAAGTTCTGAAATATCTAAAGATGGGAGATTTTCTATGGATCCCTTGGCATTTTATCTATTTTCATCAAACGATGGATCGATGATGCCTGGTGATATTTCTTTGCGATATGTCAAAATTGAAGAGGGTGCTTCAAATGATATATATGTCAAAGAAACGCGAGCTCAGGATAAGATTTTATCTATGTTCAATCAAGAGGTGCAAGAGAAAATCAAGTCACAAAGGAGTGGGTTGACGTTGTCCGCTTTATTTCCAAAACCACGGCCGATTTGGAGTACACCAGTCTTTGTTGCGCTGTTTGGTGATGCATTTATCGAAGGAAGCACGCTTGAGGGAAATAGCTTGTTACCATGGTCTTTTCAAATTTTAAACTTTTCTATTCAAAGAATGCTCGAAGATCAATCCAAAAAAAATGCATATGGGAATTCTATTACTGATTTTACATGGAATGCAATGAGTGATGTTGCTAGAATATTTGCAGGTTCAGCAGCAATTTTTAAAAAAATGCAACGTTTAATAAAATTTTCTAATTCATCCCAGTTATTGACATTTTTACGCAGAGTAAAAAGATGGATTGATAATTTAGCAGTCGGAGAAACAATTTTATTACCATTACTAGTTGAAGGGGAAGAAATTTTACTTGTTGTTAATAGAAAAACCGCCCAAAGTTACAAATTTGTTGTAGTAAATACAAATCCATTAGCTGGGCTCGGCTATCATCCAGTATCTGCTGCAATATCGACAAAAAAGATTAAATATAAAACGTGCTTAGTGTTTGATGACATTCCAAAACAACAAGCAATGTGTGAAGTGTTTTTATCTAGTCTATATAATTTGACAATTCATAAGCATAAATCCGATACTGATAAGTTTTATGATATTTTAATCCCGTTTTTAACGGGCAAGCCATTTGAAAGTTCATTAGTTGAAATTGAAGAGAATGATAAAAATGATGATGAAGATTTAGGATGGAGGACTCCACAACGGTCCTCAACTGCATATGTACGGACTATTTTACATGCAATTCGATACATGTTAATGGATATGAAGGTTCCTAAAAATCAATGTAAACGTTTGAGTTTAGCGTTGCGCTCTGAATTTTTAACATTTTTACAAAACGATTTAAATTACATGCATCCTGATAGTAATGGACAACGAATTGCTAGGCTTGCATGTCAACAAATTAGTTACGCGGCGGTTAAATTTGGCAAAATTTCGATTGAGAAACACCAAGCAAAAATGCATCTGTTTGTCACTGACAATGAAAGTAAAACTAGAGAAAGAGAAGAAAAAACAATCGACAAGAGCGCTATAGTTCAGATGGAGGAAGATGCAGAATTTATGTTAAATTATGTCTTATCAGAAGTGCAGTCATGTAAAAGGATATTGGATGAATGCAAAGGATCCAAATCGACACTTCCTCCAAAACTTGATATGCGGGATAAAGCTAATGCCCCTAAAAGACCTTTTGGCCAATTTCATGACTCATTGGCGTGGAGTGTTGAACCAGCAACTCCAGATCCAGGACAGGCTAAAACGTTAGGTAGGTATATACCGATAGATTTCCTTCAGCTCCCAGTTGTTGCCAAAACACGGGATCAAGCAATAAGTGCACTTCGTTACTGTGACCGATTATGTGAACTTCTTGATAATCAAGAACATTGCATTAAAAATCGACAATTTTTAATTCAGTCAATCATTCAGCATACTTTAACCAGAGTGGTACCAGTGCCAAAACCTCGAAATGTTGATAGAACGGATGCGAAAAAGTTTAAGCTTTCTCAACGGGCGGCGAGAAAAAAGGAGAAAGAAAAACAGTTACAAAACGAAAAAGAAGAAAGGAAGATCTTGTTGAAGAAAAATTTGAAAGAAGCTTTGAACATTGGAGGGAAGATGGCACGTACATTTTCAGAGATTCCAGGAATAAATGGAGTGTTGGGCCATGCCATAGAGTCATCTGGCTATATACGCCCAACGTCAATACAATGCAATGTATTTTCAAAATTACGATTTAATGAAGAAAATGCGGATAATTTAATTTTGTATAGTCCAGCTGGTAGTGGTAAATCATTATGTAGTGTAATTCTTAGTATCGAAACTATCAGAAATGCTATAAAAACAAAAAATAAAGCAAGTTTGGAAGAGTATGAAACGTTTTCAATTTTCCTCACAAAGTCAAAAAAAAGTGCAAAAATTCTGTGCAAAGAATTTGATAAAATTATGTCAAAGTTTCCTGAACTGTCGTCGACATGCAAAGCATTGTCATTGGATCGTAAGGATGTAACTGACAACGAAACTAGAAAAGAGCTACGAGGAGGAAATCATATAGTCTTTGGCAAAATTGAGGATGTAGCACGTTTAATTGGTATTAACATGTTAAAGATTGATTCTACTTCTTTATTTATTCTTCAAAATGTCGATGAGTTGTTTATGGATGATGATCAGGTAATGGAAGATTTTCAAATTATTTTATCCAATATTATTGGAACTAATACAAAGGATAACAGCAATACAGATGAAATAGGGAGACGAGACAATTTATCAAGTAGTAAATTTATAGTCCTTGCTGAGAAACTTAATGATAAAGACGCCATCACAAACCTTTTTTGTAGTAGTAGTAGTAGTAGTAGTAGTAACATTCGTGATTCATTTAAAGAAATAACATCTTCAAAAATTGATCTTGATACTAAAGTTTCCGAAGATAGTATGTTAAACACAACAGGATTTGGAATAATTGCCGAGCCAGAATTTGAATCAAAAGGGGCAAAAGCTGTTGCTGATATTTGCAACGAAATCTGTATATGGGATGCTCCGATTGGTCATGCAATGCAAGTTGAATTACTACAAATATTGAAGCGCATTATGGAGCATTTTTACTGGAGTAGCATGTCTATTCGTCAATCAAGACCGTTTGATGCAGCTTGTATAATTCTTCCAGGTTGTATTGCTGCTATAGCAGATAGCATATTGCGTCGCAGAGCATTTGATCACCCAAGTGAGGTATGCACACATTTAATGGGTCAAACTAGAAGTGGTAGACAATTGGGCATCTCTGGTTTTGGATTAGATGTTAAGACATTTGCAAAGCAATCGGAAACGCTTGAAATTCATATCCCCGAATTAAACTTTGCTCGCGCTGCTATTTTAGACTATTTCGAATCTCCATCGCAGCGGTTGCTAACTAAATTTATGACATGGGGAAAAGATTATAAATTGACTCCTGATCGGCCTTTAATGGAATATTTACGAAACGTGTGCCGTGAACTTGGCATAAATGATCCCGCGCCATATAATCTTCTGATTGACAGTGTCCCAATGTACAGTCGATTATTTGTAAATTATAGCGAGCTCCATTGCTTTAGGGATATCAATTTTTTATGGAAGCATATGTTAAACCCTGACATTAAGTCATTTTTAAATTATTGTGGTCCAGATGGGAAAGGTGAAATTAGACGTTTAAAGCGTATGAAATCGCAATTGTATTGGAGGTGGGAACGTGATTCATATCTGGTGCAAATACATGGTCAAAATGTGTTTTGTGCTCCACAACCCAATCAGAAAGGCAAAGATGGGAAAAAATTGATATTTACACATAGATTTCCATCAACTGCGAAACCATCTTTTTATACTACCATTGAAGTCAACACAGAGGATGATATAATTTACCTTCCTAACCTTCCAAGTTTTGAAGATGAAGTAAAAAGTGCCACGACAAAGAAAACGTCTGTGATGCAAAAATTAGGCCAAAGGGACTCTGAGCTTCTTTTAAGCTACTTAACTGTGCCATATATACGTATTCCGTTGGTTTTGACTTTTTTCACAACAAATGATCGCATACACAAATTAGCATTGGTAAAATTGCGTGATATACTTGATAGCGTAATGTTTGAGCCTGGTAGATTTCTATCAATTGAATGTGAAGGTGGGGTAGCACCAAAAATGGTACCAACTAGACACCCAAAATTATTAGCTTCCTCATTTGGTCTATTATTCAATGAGTTAATTCAAAGCCCAGGTGTTATTATTTCAAGCACTTTGAAATTGTTAGAAAGTGCAATAACATTGGACACTGGCTCTGTTAGTAATAGTGATACCAAAGATTTTAATATAAATGTACAAATTATTTTTTATGCTCTTCGTTTTGGTGCTAGAGTAGATAATTACTTATCTATTCTTATAGATATTGCCAATGGTACATATGATGGGGCGACAGAAAAATTGCGCGGTGTTGAAATATCACCAACTCGTTTGAAGAGACTTGAACGTGGTAGACAACAACTGTTGAAAGTGCTCACTGGGGCATATTATGATTTGCTTGAGGATTATTTATATAGATTGCA
>JACLAC010020560.1_pt1 | contig 18127 bp, 17 predicted proteins | sample 8027881 | NCBI WGS metagenome assembly JACLAC01 (sample SAMN15725517, study PRJNA655200) | protist metagenome | isolation source: fluorescence activated cell sorting (FACS) single amplified genomes of... | place: Spain: Blaines Bay Microbial Observatory, Mediterranean Sea | collected 2016-01-19 | reverse complement strand
CTCTACGTCGAAATAATAAACTCAGACCTTCTCACTTTTAGACTTCAAAGGATTTAATATGAAATTCAGAGATTTAATATTTTTGGTTATTGGTGGATTATTGGTTATTTCTGGAATGGTATTGAACTCAGTTTTGGTTACTGATGCTGATGCACAGAGTGGTGGTTTAGATATGGACTTTGGGAATATTACTTGTCAGAGTATTGCTATCGTAGATAAAAATGGTAAATGGAGAGGTTCATTTGGATTAGCAAGAGGAGATGCAACATTTGTAATATATGGTGATGATGGAAAAACAGAAGTTGCATACTTGGGTAAAAATCTAAGGAATGATGGTGAAGTGATGTTTCAACTCATCTCAAAATCTAAAACTGATAAAAGGAAAGTATCTCTTGGAATAGACGAAAAAGGTGGAAGATTTGATGTTTATAATAAGATGGGAGAAGCAGTTATTATGGGCACAGTTGGTAGTGATGGTGGGGGTATTGTAGGAACATACGACAAGTTTGGATACAGGAAATAAGGATTTTATGACGAAACTAAGAGACAAGATTTTATATATGTCGTTTGGTGCTGGATTAGTGGTCTTAGGAATGGTGTTGAATGTTTTGGTTGCTGATGCTGATGCAGGCAAAGGTTCACTAGATGCTAAGTTTGATGAGATTACTTGTAGAAAAATAACAATAAAGGATGGAAATGAAACTAGAGCAGTTTTTGGGTTAGATCGAACTGACATAGCATCTTTATCTATATTTGATAAGGGTGATGGAAGTCATCATAGACTTGTGTACTTAGGTTCAGAGAGAATCTATGAAGAAGATGTTTATGATGAAGATAAGATTGTAAGTAAGAAAAAATATGTTGCACGAGGTGATACTCGTTTGGATTTGTTTTCTGAATATAATCCAAAACCCTACAATCCTAAATGGTATTCCATTGACCAAGCAATCAAAGAACTTGACCTTCCTAGAAGTAAATTTTTTGAAATGATTGAAAAAGGTGAACTTCTTACTAATAAACGTGATAGGAAAAAAGGTGAACCTGAAATGGTTCAGATAAATGACCCTCGTGATAATAGGTCGTTATCACTTCGTGTGAACTTCAATGGTGGAAGGATTGATGCTACTGATAGAACAGGAGGTGGTGGTTATCGTATAGGTATTGGTTCTGAAGGAGAAGGTCAGTTATGGGGGGTCTTGAAATGAAAGTTCGTGATAATGGTGGTGGCAGTTTGGATGTGAGAGACAAATACGGATATACGAAATAAGCTTTGAGCTAAAAATTCCTCCCTTCTTCATGACTAATTACCAATAATTAGTTGTTGATTACATAATATTTTAATGTTACAATTATGGATGTCATAAACTTGCTGAAATCCAGGTTATGACAGGGATTGATTAAAGTCGAATTGCTTCCAGCTTTTGGGCTTCAACATTCCTTATTGTTAAAATCCTAGCACGCAATAAACTGCTAATCTCAAAACGACGAAAGTAGGAGAAACACGATAGTATGAATAGAGAAAACAGCAGAACTTCCCATCGTTCTTACCTAAAACACAACGAACCTGTTGAAAGAATTTCACTTTATTTGCCCCAGAGTAGGGGTCAAAGCATCAAGCGCTCAGCCAGTCGACTGGGCCTGAGTCTTAATCTGTTGATCAATAACCTGATCGAACAGAGGCTAGATGCTGAGCCAAACGAGAAATAGTAGACACAAAAAAAAGCGGTGAGACCTATCAAATCTCACCGCTAATTTGAATCTGTTTGGCTGATCCCCTCGTAGTCTGATCCTTTCATTCCCACTTTTCTTCCAGGGTAGCTGAAATCTATCTGGTAAGTTGGGGTTGTCACCAGGCTAAAACGAGATGTTTTCACCTTTCAAATACTCTAGGTAAATACGTCATGATTTTATCAGATTTTCACCCTTCTCGTCAAGGTGGTTCACCCATCTTGCAATCAGCTATAACCTATACCAGACAAGGGATTCCTGTTATCCCAGTCAAGCCTAATAAGCAGCCTGACTTAGCCAGCTGGAAGCAGTTTCAAACACGGATTATGAGACTCGATGAAGTCCAAAAGTTGTTCAATCGTTCTTCTGGTTTGGCCATTGTCTGTGGATTGGACGGTTTAGAGACACTCGATTTCGATCAACCCTTAGCCTACGACCAATTCGTGGCTGCCGTCGAAGCTGATGCTCCTGATTTGTTTGAGTCTTTGACCATCAGCCAGACACCCAGTGGTGGTCATCATCTACGCTACCGTAGCTCAGCAGTCGAAGGGAACCAGGTGCTGGCCAGAAGCCAAGATGGGCGGGTCAGGATAGAAACCAGAGGTGTTGGTGGCTATGCTATTGCGCCACCTGGTATTGGCTACCATTGGGTACAAGGCGATCAAGATACTATTCCAACCATCTCAGCTGAGCAGAGAGATTACTTGCTGCTTACGGCTCGCAGTCTGTGTCTAGCCCCTAAGAAAGTAGGGGAGAAGCCAATATCTGGGGGTGTGAGTAGAGCTAAAGGGCAGCGAGTTGGTGATTTATATAATCAAAGTCATCAGTACAGACAATTAATGGAGGAATTAAACTTTCGTTTATCACGCACTTACCCAGACAAAGAATACTGGGTGTGGGCGGATGCCAGAGGACAGAATAACTCTATTACTTTCTTCACTCAAGATAGGAACTTCTATGTTCATACAACTGGCCTATCAGGAGTAGAGGCTGGACAAAGTTACACCCCGTTTGGGTTACTAACCAACTTGAAATTCAATGGCCATTATTCTGAAGCCATTGCCTATTTGAAACAAATCAATCCTCATTGGGTTCAAGAAACAAATCCTCAAAAGGTTAGTGGTTTAGAGCGGAAGGTCAGAACTTCTATTATGTCTGACCCTAGTGTGATCAGCTTGATCAAATGGACGCCGGGTACAGGCAAAACTTATTGGGCTCAACAGGTGGCCGTTGAACAAGCCAAGGATGGGAAAACCACGGCCTTCCTGATGCAGAGCAACCAGCGAGCCCAGCAAGAGGCTGAAGCCATGCAAGATCGCTTTGGTTATCAACCATTAGTTATTAAAGGTAGAGGAAAGGATAACTGTGATTACCACCAGCAAGCTGAGGATCTGGGCCAATCAGGATATAGTGTCATTGATAACCTCTGCCGTTCTTGTCAGTATCGAGCAGGGTGTCAAGAAACGGGTTACCTCAGCCAGAAGAGGAAAGAAGCCAAGATTACTTTGATGTCCTTCGAATCATTTGTGGAGTCAGCTAAGGATTTTGACTATGTCATATGGGACGAAAACCCAGATCGAATTGCTCTTAAAGAGCACCAATTAACTTCATATAGGTTGGAGAAGATACTTAATGCCGGCCCTCATAGCCCGGAATTAGAGGCTGTTCTGGAACTAATCAGTCAGTTGGTGATGGCTGCTGGTTTGAAGGGTCAAGCACTTAACGATTGGCAGCTGCAACAAACAGCTATTAGGCAGATTCTGGACCATTTTCAGGACAAGTCTCGTAGCCTGCAAGCCTTAGCTGAGGAACCAGACACCGCTTTAGAAGTCGCTAAAACCAGCTTGAAGCAATTGAAATTGAACTACAGGACGGTGGGTCAAATCGAACAGGTAGCACCTAGGTGGATGATAGACCTGATTCAAGAGATTCAACGTCTGATCAAGACCACAAAACCAATCAATACTCGCTTGGTAGTCACACAGGATCGAATCATATTCAGGCAGAAGCGAACCATTAACAGTCAGGCCAAGATGGTGATCTTAGATGCTTACGGGCGTCCAGAGCTATACCAGCAAATTTTTGCTCGACCAGTGGTGGTTGACGATCATCGAATTGAACCTGATTGGACGGTTCACCACATACCAATCAACACATCAAGAACCAGGATGATGGACCAAAGAATTTGGGGAGATGATAAATGGAGAGAGTTGATATCCACCCTATCGATAATGGTCGAATTTGAAAGGATGGTGGTCTTCGTGGATAAAGATAAGGTGGAGAAAGCCAGACAAGCAGTTGAAGATCTAGGCTTAGAAGACAAGATCAGCCTGGATTATGTCTACAAAGGACGAGGCACTAATCAGTACCAAGACTATGATGCTATCGCTATTGTCAGCCAAGCTGAGCCCAACCCTGCCAGCTTAGTTTCACAAGCTAGAGCCTTGTACGGAGATCTGGAGTATATCAACGATCAACCAGAAGCAAACAATAAAAGAAAGTTTCAAGACAAACGACTACAAGAATACAAAGAATCCAAACAGATCGACGAGCTGGTGCAAACCGCTTACAGAATCCGTCCAGCCACACAGAGCCACCCATTAGGCAAGAAGCTGATCCTCTGTACCAGCTCAGAGATAGGGGGATTAACAGATGGCAACAAAGTTATTAAGCATGGCAGAAGGCTGAATCAGATCAAAACTCAACTCCATCGCCAAAGACTGAAGAAGGCGATGCAAGAACTGACCCAGTTAGGCGGGTATCTCATCTTAGCTAAAGGTTTAAACCAAGAGTTAGCCAAGATGGTTGAGGAAAGTCAGTCACAGTCTAAGTTTCCGGACTTCTCTTATAATATATATAAAGATATAACCCTTTAAGAGAAGTATGTAAACCCAGTAATAACAAGGGTTTGAGGCGATTTAGAGTTCAACTGGACATCTTAGCTAAAGGGGGCCAAGTGGAATCGAAAAATAGATTAACTGTGGATCTGAATGGTCAGAGATATTCGCCTGTTGTGGTTTACGGATCAGTGGATGGGTTTTGGCAAGACATACAACAACTGAAGGATTAAGCCAACACGTCTGAGGCCTTAGTTGGATTAACCAACAATTAAAAAAACAACAACAACAACAGGTGCCTTGGCAAGTTGCTACCTTGCGCACATTAACCCAAACATTCGCTTAAGCGAATGAATACAACCAAGTACCTTTGTTAACTCAATTAGTTCTGCTATCCAGTGAAGAGTTCAGTTGAGTGGGGTAAGCCCTGATCTGCTTAATTACTTGAATAGTTGGTTGTAACAACTTCCTGTTTATATGTTGATTGTTATTGTTGAATGAAGGTTTTTTCAGTATCAAAAGTGAGGGGTAATTTGAAATATGGCTAAAGTTAAAGGGCGAAAACAGAGGAAATCAAGCAAAGACAGGGTGGCTTTTATGATGCGACTTTGTTCTCAGCAGCACCAACAGTTGAAACAATTGGCTGAACATCGAGAGGAGACAATAGCATTAATAGTGGAAGGTTATATCGATCATATGCTGACAGGTGAAGTGGCCCAACTGGATAGGCAGCGAGAGCAGCAAAGCATGGCAACCACTGTGACTGACTTTGAAACTGAGGTTTATCAGGAAGCCTATGCTGAAGTGGAGTCCTTGATGGGAGGGTCCTGGCTCAGGATGAGTGAGAAACGCAGGCGAGCGTTGACTTTTCTAGCCTTGTTTCCATATGAGGCGGGGTATCGATTGGCTCGTATGATAGGCATGACCAGGCAAGGATTTCAAAAGATCAAAGAATCCATTCAGGGTTTAAAAGTGATTAATCATTTTGCTGATCGATCACTGTGGAGTAATCGACCAGAGTTGTTGCGATCTGTGATAGCCAAAGCGGTTGAGTCTGATGAACCAGCTTGGACTGAACTGGCTCTTCGCATCTTTGGAGATTATGGTGCCAAGGTTGCTAAAGAGGTTAAGGTAGAACCAAAGAAGCCAACAGCAAGTCATAGAGACTTGGACCTTCAACTAATCCATCAAGCTAAGTTGTTGAACATGACACCCAAAAGATTTCAATTATTGTGGGCTAGCAACCAGTCTTAGCTCTAACTGTGGCTATAAAAAAAGCCACCATTCCAAAGAACAGTGGCTATGGTTGGATGACTGGTTAGTTTCTATTTCAGTTGTTGACGTTTTACTTGGCCTGGTGTGGTGTAACGTCGCTTCCCTTTTCCTCTCAAGCCTTTCTTACCATCTCTTTCTTTCTGCGGTGCTTCTATGCCAAACCCTTTTAACATGCTATGGATCTGCTTGCGGATTTCACGACGGTCAGTGCCAGCCTCCCGCATTTCTTTGACTTTAGCATCTACCTGAGACTTCTGCTCTTCAGTTAGCTGCTTGAATGGATTCTGGCCTTTGCTTCTCCCTTTTCCTTTTCGCTGGCTAGTATCAATACCAAAGCCTTCTAACATGGTACCCATTTGCTGGCGGATTTCACGGCGGTCAGCACCAGCTTCACGCATCTCTTTGACTTTGGCATCTATTTGAGATTTCTGTTCTTTCGTTAATTGGTCAAATGGATTGCGACCTTGTCCTCTTTTTTTACCTTTTCGTTGGGCAGGATCAACGCCAAAGTCTTTCATCATTTGGTCAACTGTTTGTTTGATGGCCTCAGGTGTGGCCTCAGCTTCTTTCATTTGACTGACTTTAGTTTTAATAGTTTCCCGCTGTTCAGCTGTCAGTTGAGAGTGTTTTTTACCTTTAGATTTTTTGACTTTATGACGTTTGGTTTTGGTTTCCTGACCACGAGGGTGTCCATCTCGACCTCTGGCTTCAGCTAAGGGAGAGATGGTTAGGATGACGGTCAATAAGGCTAGGAATAAGTTCAATTTGCGTAACATCGTTGAGTACCTCATAGTGGTTTATTGCTCTTTACTTGGTCTGCGTTAGATAAGACACTGAGTTAATCGAAAGGTTCGAAAAAAATAAAAAGGGAAGACTGAATTAACAGTCTCCCCTGATAAAATTTGTTACCAATTGCGTTTTAAAAGATTAAAGTTCCGGGCTTCTTTTTTACTTTGGCTTTGGCACCTGCACCAATAAGTCTTTAAAAACCGTCTTAACCTATAAGCTGCTTTGATTCGTTGTGGTCCGTGAAGGTGCAATACCAGCATGTTAGTGGCCATATCTTTGGCTGAATCACATTGACCAGGCATTTCTATTCTAACGTCCAAGTCTTCGATCACGGATTCCATTCTAGTTCTAAACTCAGAACCATAAAAGCAATGGAGTACCACACAGTTAATATCCAATTTAATGAATCTTTTGGATAGTGGGCCTTTTGTTTGATAGTCTCGAAACATCAGTCTACCTCCATGAGTAATTGTCTAACTGCGTTTCTAAATGCGAATCCTCGAGCGATTAGTGGCTCTTTATGAGTGCCAGCACCCGCTCGTATCGATTTGCTTCCTGGGTGTCTCAGCCTGACTACGGCTAAGTGTTGACCGTCGTTGGCTAGTTTGGTTTGGCTGCTGACCTTGGTTATACCTATCTCTTTAGCCAACTGGTAAGCGTGAGCAAAGGTGGGTATTCCAGGAGCGTGCCATCGCAGAGTGAGATCCAGTGGTTGACCAGATAATAAAGCCCTGATTGCTGCTTCATCGATCTGATCAGCACGTCTCATTTGTTGTTGGGTTGGGCTAGTTTTCATTGTCTATCTCCAAGGCTGGTAGGTTGTTGGTGGGCAAATATCGTAGGAATCGATATTCGTTGTCCTGGTGATCAAAAGCCTCAATCACTTCCATTTCAGCTGACAGATCCACCATCAAATTACAGGCTGCTACTGCGATTGCATGTTTGCACGGCTGTCGATTTTTAGCGTAGTCTGGGCAGGTGCACTGGTATGCCTGTTGGTGTTGCAATACCAAATAGGTCTTGTCTTTTTGGAATTGGCTGTCGACTTTATACAGACCATCTAAACTGGTGGCTTTAACCAAGCCACAGAACAGAATGGCGTTGGCTCTAGCCATCCTGCGTCTGTTGCCAGGGTTGTATTCCAAGCCTAGAGCAGTAGCCGTAATCCTTAGTTCACCTGCTGTCAGCCAGCTCTTTTGTCCAAAGAAGTTGCTAATCATTTGGCACCTCTCCTAATTCATCTAGTAAGTAGTCAGACAAATGAGAAATGGTCAGCTTGATTTGGTTAGTGATCGCTTCGAGGTTGTGAGCATGGGCCAATTGATTAGAATCCAGCCCACCTTGAGAGTCTTCTAGTTCAGCAAGGTGATCGCAAACTTGAATGTGGAAGGCTTGAGCGTGGTTAAGAACCTCGCTTAGTAGGGCTGATAGTCTCTGTTTATGTGGTAGTAAATTCAAAATATCTCCTTACAAAACTTGCCCTAGACAGACTTCGCCCAGGGCAGGTTTTGATTGTTATTAAATTAGGGGGTGGTAGTTAGGTTAGGTGGAAACTAGTCATCATCCCTTACAGCATTCTCTAAATAGGATTTCGCTTCGTCCATAGCTTGACTAACTGTCAGTGTATAGAGATCAGCTGATGGTGGGCGACAATCGAGGCATTTGTACTGGTTGCCGTCGTGAAGCCATAGGTTTAGATAAGCGCCGTTGATGGTGATCAACAGTGAATAGTCTTCATCAGCAGCCATGATAGGTCCATATTCCAGGACATCGTAAACATTCATATGGGATTCTCCTATTGTTAGATTGAAATTATTGGATTGTGATAAGTGTAGGCACAGAGGTAGGCAGGATAAGCCATTGAGCCCAAGGTGAAAGAAAGGGGAAAGGATTAGGTTAAGGGTAGGTCAACATCAGATGGGGACTGGGTTCCTGTTGGTTTTGAGGTCTATGGTCTTTTCCGTTTACAGTACAAACTATCAGAAGTCAAAACAGGAGTACGGACTGAAACAGACGTTTCCAAAGGTGCCTTCCTAGCGCCAGACTTTGGTAAAGTGGCATCAAACCAGTGAGGGGAACCAGCCAAGATGGGAATCAAATATTCAGCTGATGGATAAGCTCAGGAGCTAATAGATCATTAACAATGAAGCTGTATATCAAGTACCAGCTTAAATATATAATCCCAATTCTCACCCAGATCGAACAAGTAAATGGCTTAGTTAGTGTTGGTGCAAAATGGTATTAACATCAGTTGAGAGAGCTCAAATCAGAGATAGACTAGTTGGGAGCGCCAGAACCAAAGGGATGGTTTAGAATGGAGAATGGGGATATATAATAGAGAGGATGGTATTAGTTGGTGTGGATGGAGGAATAGAGTCAGTTAGGATCTAATGGCTAGGTGTATTTGGAGTTAGATTTGGTGGGCCTAGGTGTGGGATCAGTAATAGAATAGAAGTTATTAAGATGGGATGTAAAGGATTGTCCAGTCTATTACATAGTTAGGGTAACAGTTTTTATTAGTCAATAAGCAACGAGTGTTTGGGTGAAGATAATCTAAGGTGCGATGTTGAGAGGTTACTTGATGGTTGTTGTTGAGTTTCTTGTTTGTTATAGATTGAAAAAAGAAACGTATACCCCCCCAAAAGAAAGTAAATCAATAATCTACAGAGACACCCTCCCGCTAGTAAATGGCAATAGATCTGACACCATTTTACTTTGTTGACATTGACTTTTATTTCTGATCTCTGGAACAATGAAACTGCCTAGGATTCAATTTAAGGGTGGCTTGTCAAATTCTGGTAAGTTTGCCTGTCCAGAGATTCACAATTAATTTACTATTATAGGGGTAATCAGGATGATATTTTCTACAACTAACTCTCTCGAAGGAAAAACCATAAATCAATATCTTGGTGTAGTTTCCGGTGAAGTTATTTTGGGAGCTAATATTTTCAAAGACCTGTTCGCAGGTATTCGAGATATTGTAGGTGGACGGTCCAGTGCTTATGAAAAATCTTTACAAGATGCACGAAGCGCAGCATTTACAGAAATAAAGGAGAAAGCCGAAAAATTGGGAGGAAATGCCGTCATTGGAATAGATATTGATTACGAAACAATAGGTAAAAACAGTAGTATGTTAATGGTTTCAGTTACCGGAACTGCTATTGAATTTTCATAAATCTTTGTCAGTTTATGCGAGCAAAATTATCAAACTCCTATTTGATCGTTCCAAGATATCGATATTAAGTCAAGGCGAATAACACGGCTCTTGCTCAATCTGGGGTGATCTGGGTTTGCTGGTTGGTTAGGTAGAGGTAGGTTGCTTAGCTGGTTTGCTGGTTCTGGTTTTGTTTTACATCTGATGTTCTAAGAAGCTGATTTTGTCAACAAGGTGTTGTGATTAAAGGGTCAATCAAGGTGATGATGCTTCGAAGATTCTGTCTACTATTTTTACTATTAATTCCCACTCTAGCTGTGGCTGAAAAGTACGCCCTGCTAGTAGGTATCAACGACTACCCTAATGACATTAGCCCACTGCGATATTGTGTGGCTGATGTAGTAGCTTTCCGTGATGCTTTGGTCAACGTGGCTGGCTTTGAGAAGGATAATGTCTATCTGATGACTGATCAGATGGATGGACAAATGCAGCCTACTAATATCAACATTGTCAAGCGACTAGATATTTTGTCTCAACGAATAAAAGCTGGTGACACCTTGGTCTTTTATTTTTCAGGGCACGGCATCGTCAATGATGGCAGTTCATTCTTGCTGGCTGTTAATAGCGATACTTCTACTCAGAACACCTTGGAGATGAGTGCTGTTCCCCTGGATCGTGTCAGTAAGATCTTATCGTCAGTTAAGGCTCAGCAACTATTGACCGTGATCGATGCCTGTCGTAACAACCCTGAGACAGGTCGTAGTGGCGAAGATAATATCCTGACAGATGACTTTTCTAAAGGGTTTAAAATTAGGCGTAGCAGTAGCAGTAACGGACAGCCCAGTGTGAGTGCTACTTTGTATGCTTGCAATGTAGGTGAGAGGGCTTATGAATGGTCAGAAAAGGGACATGGAGTCTTTAGTTATTACTTATTGGAAGGCTTGAATGGTAAGGCGGCTAATAGCCAAGGCCAAGTCACAGTGACAGGATTGGCTGAATATACCCAGAGCAAGGTGGTGGATTGGGCTAAGACCTACCGTAATAAGAAGCAGACGCCTTGGTTAGATCAGAGTGGAGGGGCTAAGCTAGTCCTAGCTGAAGGTGTTAGTCAGTTAGCAGAGGCAACTATCCCAACCAAGGTTACGCCAACTATTGATACTGAGGCTGAGATGTGGGCTATGGTCAAAGATTCCAATGACCCAAATGATATCCAAGAGTTTTTGGCCATGTTTCCTGAGGGGAAATTAGCTAAGGTGGCTGCTTTTAAGTTAAGAAAATTACAACCTGAATCAGCGCAGAATCCATCGCTGAACTCTATCAAATCAAAGCCTGATCAGATGATTCAAGATGAGACAAGTCAGGCTGAACCTAACCAACCTGAGAAACAACCTAACTTAAAAGAAGATTCAAAACCCAAAGGGAAATTTTTATCTAAGGTTTTATCAGTATTAAAGGTATTGAACCATGAAATGAGTCAACTTGAAAAAGAAGCAGACCATCAAGAAGTATTGACTCAAATAACTAGGGCCAAAGACGACTCGCTGATGGTGTTAATCCCAGCAGGGTCAGATACAGAATCTTTCTACATGGATGTTTATGAGGTGACTAACGCTCAGTATCGTAAGTTCGTGGAAGCCACAGGTCATCAAGAGCCTTTGAGGTGGGATGATGACGACTTTAATCAACCTAATCAGCCAGTAGTAGGTATTAATTGGCACGATGCTGTAGCTTACGCTAAGTGGGCAGGTAAGAGGTTACCAACAGAAACGGAATGGGAGTTTGCAGCTCGTGGCGGTTTAGAGCAAAAGCTCTATCCTTTGGGCAATGAGATTGATGATAGTAAGGCTAATTATGGCCGTAATGTTGACAAAACGACAGTAGTAGGTAGCTATCCAGCCAACGGGTACGGTCTGTATGATATGGCGGGTAATGCCTTCGAATGGTGTCAAGATTGGCATGACAGTGATCAAAAGGTCAAGGTCGTGCGGGGGGGGTCTTGGTTCCATGCTGCCTCCTACCTTTGGGTGGCCGGTCGCTTCAGTAGCTCTTTGACTTATAGGGGCGATGGAAGCCGCGGATTTCGATGTGTAGCTGATGTAAGTATTTCCTCTACTTCCAATACAATCATTGAATCTGAGCCTTTGCCACAGGTAGCTAATCAAAAACCAACAACAGTTTTAGCTCAGGATGGAGCCAAAATGGTCTGGATCCCAGCTGGTTCGTTTCAAATGGGAGCCTCTCAAAAGAAGTGGAGAGAAACTTGGTTGAAAGACGCTAAGCCAGTTCATCAAGTCCAGTTGGATGGATTTTATATGGATGCTTATGAAGTAACAGTAGGACAATACAAGCAGTTTCTGGCTGCGACGGGGCATAGCCCCTTGCCAGATTGGGTTAGTCAAATCTCACCCACTGATAGACATCCAGTGGTAGGAGTTAGCTGGTATGATGCTAAAGCTTATGCTGACTGGGCGGGTAAAAGGTTACCAACAGAGGCTGAATGGGAGTATGCGGCTAGAGGTGGATTAGTTAACCAAAAGTATACTTGGAGACGTAAAGAACCTGATGGTAGTCAGTGTAACTATGCTGATAAGAATGCAGATCAGACCTTAAGGCAATTGGATGAGAATTGGACTTGGGCTGATATGAGTGTAGATGATGGATATGCTAAGTGTGCACCAGTAGGTAGTTACCCTCCTAATGGCTATGGACTATACGACATGGCAGGCAATGTCTATGAATGGTGTCAGGATTGGTATGATGAGAACTATTATAGTGTTTCGCCAGCTAAGAACCCTTCAGGGCCTAGTAGAGGCGAAAAACGAGTGTTGCGGGGCGGTTCTTGGGCCAACACTGCCCTCAACCTGCGGCTGGTTTATCGCGACAGCACCACTCCGTATAATAGGGACTACTTCTTCGGATTTCGATGTGTGTCAGGATCGAATTAATTACCTTTGAACCCCTCCGTAGGAGGGGCCCTTATGCCTGGATTTTAGTAGAGGTTAATTGACTCATGAAAAAATTAATTATATTGGTTTTGTTGCTAGTATGCTTGCCTTTGCTGGCCCAAGACAAAGGTATGAAGATTAAGGCTCGTTATCAAAATGAGTTAGGTGGTCACAAGTGGGCTGTAATCATTGGTATCAATAACTATCAGGATGATCGTATTGGTGATCTTCGTTACGCTGTCAATGATGCTGTTGCTATTTCTGGTTTGTTGACTGATCAATGGATAGGAGATTTTGAACAGAAGAAGGTTAAGTTGTTAACAGATACTTCTCCTCAGAAACCAACACGAGAAAACATCTTAACTGCTCTCAACGCTATCGAGAAAGTGGCTTCTGAAAAGGATACGATCTTTATCTCTTTCTCTGGTCACGGCATAGAAGCTGATGGTGAAAGCTATCTCTTGCCCTCTAACTCTAAATTGGAATTACTCTCTGATACAGGGATCTCTATTGATCGATTCAAGCAGCCTATGCAGAAATCAAAGGCCAGTGTCCAAGTCCTATTTTTTGATGCTTGTCATAGTGGCGTTGATCTTAGAAGTAAGGGGCCAACGGGACAGATGGGTAAGAACACACTCAGAAGAATCTATCAAAATGCTAAAGGGCAGGCTATATTGTCTTCTTGTAGTATCAATCAAAAGTCTTATGAGTGGCCAGATAAAGAGCATGGTGTCTTTACTTTCTACCTCTTGGAAGCACTACGAGGATCTGCAGACCTGAATCAGGATGGTTTTGTCTCCTTGACAGAAACTGCCAACTACACCTCAGAGAAGGTGCTGGAGTGGTCATTTGAGACAGGTAATATCCAATCGCCACAATGGAAAGCCAATCTGACAGGCGATGTTGTCTTGTCCATAACTCAAGGTAAGACACCTGTAACAACTCTTCAGGCTCTTGTAGGAAAGAAGGTGGACGTCTCACCTCCAACTATTAGTGTGATTGAACCTGATCTGGGAACGAAACAACGAACTGAAATTACTTTGCCAACCAATGGTCAACTTACCATTAAGGGTAATGTCAAAGATGATGTGGGTATTGATTATGTGATGGTTAATAAGCAAAAGGTTCAGCTGAATAATTATGGCAACTTTGTGGTGGAGATGCCAGTTAAGGGAGACTTTGATTATTCAATAGTGGTTTCAGCTCATGATGAGTCTGGCAAAAGTAGTCAGAAAAGGTTTCAACTACGTGTCAATTCGCCTGGGAGGGCTACTAGCAGCACTGGTCAACCCATCAACAGTACAAGATCAAAGTTTTTTACACGCTATCGCTATAAAGGCAAGTTGACAGAAGGAAACTATATTACTTTTGGTACTACTAAGAAAGAGGTCCTGAGGATTCAAGGTGAACCTTATCAGTTTAACCCAACCACTTATTCCAGCTCAGAATGGACGTATCTTTCTCCAGGGAGGATTTATAATTCTAGAATAAAGTTTGATGTTGATGGAAAGGTTGAAGGTTGGACGGATTATAGTGGGGTCTTAAAGGCTGGATTCACTATACCTAGAATATCCCCCATAGATCAGACACTCACAGTTGGTTCTGATTACTTAGATGTTCTTCTGATTCAAGGTCTTCCTCTTGGAAAAGTATCTAAACCAGTTTCTCCTCGACAGGAATGGAACTATTTTGGCTCAGAATGGACGTATCCTTCTTCAGGGAGGATTTATAATTCTAGAATAAAGTTTGATGCTGATGGAAAGGTTAAAAGTTGGCAGGATAATACGGGGATCTTAAAAATAAAATGGACTCCTCCCTAATTGGTCGTAACTCATGCCATCATGACATTACTTATCGGACATTTATTTAAGCTATTTGGGTTGTGATTTGGCAGGGTTAGTACTAGGGGTTGTGGTTAGAGACTGCCAGCTGGATTGATAACGTCCCATAACTTACATTATCAGACATTATTCAACCCACTCCTTTCTTAAGAAATAAAAAGGCTGGATATACCAAGGGTTAAAGATATATCCAGCAAATTACTTCAAGGAGAATTGAAGCATTAGATTAGTCGTTTCTCTGAGTTTAGGGTTTATACACCTTTTTATTTTTATCAAAAATATTTGTTTAACAATTGGTTTTTGTTTGAAGACTATTCTCTCAGCAAGGTTTGCTGAGATTTTTAATTATCCTTCCTTGTCACTAAGTCTCTGACCTTTAGATACTTTCATTGTCAATTTACTTTAACGATTACATCCAGAGTGAACATCAGTGTCTGGTCTCAGTACTAGCAAGGATTGGAGGGGGTAGTCCCAGAAGCATATACACCCATAGACAATATCGCAAAAATGGTTTAAGGTTAGCTCGTAAAATGTTAGTGAGTATGCGAAATCTTTGTTTTGTTTTAATTCTTTTTGTGCTAGTTTCTCAATCTGAGGCAGGCATTTATCCAAAGTCTGTCTTAGAGTCTCCTCGTTTTTTAGAATTATCTGGGGGGCTTTCTGATTGGGATGGAGGCGATGCGAGGGTTCTTAGTCTTGGGTACAGTTCTCTCTGGAAACCTGAACTTACTTCACGATTACGACTTTCCGCTGGTGTTAATTTTAAGAATTATGATTTGTATTCACAGTATGAAGAAACCGTTGATGATTCAACTATTAACCCAACTTTGTGGGGGTCTATTGGGTTATCTGATGATATGGAGATAGGCGAATCAGGGCTTTATTGGGCCTATAGTTTTAGTTCAGGCTATGACTTTTCGTCAAGTGAATTGCAAGTTCCATCAACAGGTCAGATGTTATCAGTAATAAAACATGATCTTGGTGCAGGTTTTTATAGTGATTTAAACTTTCCTATTGATTTCCCTGATAATTCAATCTCTATTGCTCCTTTTGTTGGTCTTAGTTTTTATCTACAACAATCGTATGGTAAGACTACTAATATCGATACGGATAAATCAATCTCGTCATCAGAACTAGGTTTTCTTACAGGCCTTAAACTTGGTCTAGAGGTTCGCATTATTGATTTATTCTTTGTTAATGTGAGAAGAAGTCATCCTTTTGATAAAGATTATGTTCCAACCGTATCGTTTTCGATCTTCAAGCCTTTCATTTTTTAGCCAGATGGCTTGTTGACACCGTCAATTATCACAGACAACTTAAAAGGCAAAACGTTCTAAGCGCAGGGTGCCTACTTTCAGGATAACTACTAGCCATTCCATTTTATTCAAATACTGATGTTAGCTTTTGCCAAAATGATCTGGCTTTCCCTACTTTATATCTAGTTTGTTTTAAGGAAGGCTAAGAATTTGGGTAGTGCAATCCTAGGCGCAGAGAGTTGGTTTCTTAGTTTTTGGTTTTCATCATAGAATGCTTTCTTCTCTGCCTGTAATTCCATCATTATTATCTGATCTCGTTCGTGTGCAGATGCACTCACTTCCAGTTGTTTTGCACTCACTTCTATTTGTTCTTTCAACCAGTTTATTTCTTCTCTATTCCTTTCTATCTCTTCAGTGTGTGCAGAAGTGTGTGCAGTGTGTGCGGATGTGTGTGCATCTCCATTTAGCTTGTGTTCAATGGCTTGTCGAGCGAATTCACCTATTGAGATGCTAGCTTCTGCTGATGCTTCCTTTATTTGCTGGTGTGTTTCTGGTTCAACCCTGATGGTGATGTTTGGTTTTCTCATCTCGTCCTTCTGTGCTAAAACGTGTGCTTTGTCTGTGCAAGTTAACGAGTGAACTTTGTTTCATGGTTTCGTATCTTTTTTGTGTGTGCTGTTGCACACGTTAGTGTGTGCAATCCATGGTTAACCTTTGAAATTGGAAATATAGTATTAGTATTATGAAAACAAAAGAAAGATTAGCTTATATGGCTTTAGGTAGTGTTTTGGTCATGGCCACATTAACGATGAGTAGTTGTATGACTATGTTATACCTAGTGGATGATCGTGCATCATTAGAGAAACATAGTGCTATCGAGCTTGGTATGTCAGAAACAAGAGTCAAATGGATAATGAGAGGAAAACCTGACAAGATAATAAGGCCTGTGGGAGAAGATACAACCATCTGGTGTTATGAAGATGGTACGTTATTTGAACGGTGGAAGCATCAGTCGAGGTTCTATTTCAAAAATGGTGTAGTCATCAAGAAGAAAAGAATAACAAATCATTAAGAGTGCCCTAGGCTGGCGGATCCGCTCAATCTCCGTTTGATTTGCCAGTTTGAAGCAATCAATGTATAATGGTCAGGTCTGGTGCTGGTTCCAAGGATCAGTCAGCTAGGCAGGAATTATATTTAAACAATAAAAAAGCCCCTGCTTAAGGGCAGAGGCGGTAACAATAAGAGACCTTTGGTCGCTATACATTGTTGGGTGGCACCACAATTATAGCAGATTCAGGGTCTCCAATCAATCACCTTTTGATATGGAGATTTTTTTATGGCTATAGCCCAAGAACTCCAGGCTCTTTCGCCTGAGGAACTAGTTTCTTTCCCTCGTTCAACTGACGATTACATTCCCAAATCCCATTCCAAGCTACCCTTTAACTTTGCTGCTATTGCCTGGGACATCGTTGATTCTGATCAATTTCGTCACCTGTCAGGTGAATCCATCAAGTTGTATGTCTACTTAGCTCGACACGTTGATCTCCGTTTGAAACAGAAGACGCGCAGCAATGGTGAGTACTTACTGGGTCGTACCTTTGCCAAGAAGTATGAGACTATCGCTGAGGATTGCTATGGTGGGCGTAAATCTGCTCGTTCAGTCCAACGCTACGTTACTGAGTTGGTCGAGGCTGAGTTGATTGAAGTCGAGAAGGGATGGGGTAATGTCTGCACCTTCACCCTGATGGCCTTTCATCAGACCCAGAAGATTGAGGAGTACGAGACCAACGCTGTTCAACGTGAGTTCCAGATCCAGCAAGCTGCTCTACGGAACAATAAACTCCGCCTACTTCGACAGGAGAAAGACCAAGTCATTGAGGTGGAAGCACCAACTGAGCTAGCTCAACCACTCCATCAGATCCCAGATACGACATCAGTGTCCACTCCAGACACGACACCTGTGTCCACTCTCAATATTAATAGAAACTCTCTTACAGAAACTTCTTCTTCTTTTCAGGATAACTCCTCTGAGCAACCTGCCTTCTTCTCCTCTCAGACTGATTTGAGTAACTCTGATCAGAATTACCAACAACTCAAACTCCAAACCCTTCAACTCTGGCAAGACCAACACCAAAAGCTAGATAACCCCCTGCCTTCCAACGCTGACCTGTATCAGATCATGCGACAGGATCACCCTCTGGGTATCGATGCTTTCGTCTCTCAGGCTTGCCAATTAAGCCCTCATGTCAATCCCATTCAAGCTCTTCAGCTACTTCAAGAATGTATTAAAATCATGCCTCAA